>Ga0102930_1000014_pt1 | contig 54461 bp, 51 predicted proteins | sample SalPon1_B_H2O_MG_FD_84514 | JGI IMG/M metagenome (GOLD analysis project Ga0102930, IMG submission 84514) | Salt pond water microbial communities from South San Francisco under conditions of wetland restoration - Salt Pond MetaG R1_B_H2O_MG | ecosystem: Environmental > Aquatic > Non-marine Saline... | reverse complement strand
GCTCCATTACCGCAGCGGCCATCGCTTTGGCATTGGTAATGACTTGCTCTTGATATACCCGGAAGCTTGGATCTTGCGCTTCACGAAACGCGACCGCTTTACCGGCAATTGCATGCATTAACGGCCCGCCCTGAGTGCCCGGGAAAATTAATGATTGGAATTTCTTGGTTATCTCCGGGTTTTCCCGAGCCAAGATCAACCCCCCGCGCGGGCCTCGCAGGCTTTTATGCGTCGTCGTGGTTACCACATCGGCATGCGGTACCGGACTTGGATAGACGCCAGCGGCAACCAGGCCAGCCACATGGGCCATATCCGCCACCAGCCAGGCGCCCACCGCATCGGCAATCGCACGGAAACGCGCCCAATCGATAATGCGTGAATAAGCGGAAAAGCCCGCTACGATAATTTTGGGCTTGTGCTCATGCGCCAGACGCTCAACCTCAGCGTAATCAATCTCACCATTACCTGCCTGGACACCATATTGAACCGGATTATAGATTTTCCCGGAGAAATTCGGCTTTGCGCCGTGGGTGAGGTGCCCCCCATGATCAAGACTTAACCCCATGAGCGTATCGCCCGGATTGGCTAATGCCATAAATACGGCAAGGTTAGCGCCTGAGCCTGAATGTGGCTGCACGTTCGCATAGGCGGCCCCAAACAAATCCTTTGCGCGTTCAATCGCGAGCGTCTCGGCGACGTCCACAAATTCACAACCGCCATAATAGCGTTTACCCGAATATCCCTCTGCGTATTTATTGGTCAATACGCTTCCTTGCATCTCCAGTACCCGCGGGCTGGCGTAGTTTTCGGATGCGATTAGCTCAATATGCTGCTCTTGGCGGCGCCGCTCATTGTCCACCGCTTGGGCTAGCTCAGGGTCAAATCCGGCCACTGTCATATTGCTTGGAAACATGGAAATTCCTCTTTGTCAGGAGGGATCGGGAAAGCATTAATTATAAAGGATTCACCAAAATGATGCATGTCTTAACGGTTTGTCCCAATGCCGAATACTTCTCTCCACGGCTCAGAGTTCGTAGACTAAGCGAATGGCACAATATATCTACACAATGAATCGAGTGGGCAAAGTCGTCCCGCCGAAAAAACATATCCTCAAAGATATTTCACTATCGTTTTTCCCAGGCGCAAAAATTGGTGTTTTGGGTTTAAATGGATCGGGTAAGTCGACGCTGCTCCGCATCATGGCCGGGCTCGATACTGATATCGAGGGGGAGGCGCGGCCACAAGCCGGCACGAATATCGGTTATTTACCGCAAGAACCCGAGCTAGACCCAACAAAAGATGTTCGCGGCAATGTTGAAGAGGGTGTAGCTGAGACCAAAGGCCTTATCGACGCATTTAATACAATTTCTGCCCAATTTGCCGACCCGGATGCCGATTTTGAAGCCCTCATGGCCGAGCAGGGCAAACTACAAGATAAAATTGATGCCGCTGATGCTTGGGACTTAGAGCGCAAACTCGACCAAGCAGCTGAAGCCTTGCGGCTACCCGCTTGGGAAGCTGAGGTAAGCAAACTCTCCGGCGGTGAGAAACGGCGTGTCGCATTATGCCGATTACTCCTCTCTAACCCAGATATGCTGCTACTCGATGAGCCGACTAATCACCTTGATGCTGAGTCGGTTGCTTGGCTAGAGCGGTTTTTAGCCGAATTCCCTGGCACAGTGGTAGCCGTTACGCATGATCGCTACTTCCTAGACAATGTCGCCGGCTGGATCTTAGAGCTCGATCGCGGCCACGGTATTCCGTGGGAGGGCAATTATTCATCTTGGCTCGAGCAAAAAGATCAGCGCTTAGCTCAGGAAGCTCGCGAACAAGCGGCTCATCGCAAAGCCATGCAAGCAGAACTGGAGTGGGTACGCGCCAACCCCAAAGGCCGGCAATCCAAGAGTAAGGCACGGTTAAAACAATTTGATGATTTGCAGTCACGCGAATTCCAAGAACGCAATGAAACCAATGAAATTTACATTCCACCCGGCCCTCGGCTTGGCAATGTGGTCATCGAGGTGGATGCCGTGCGGAAGGGCTTTGAGGAGACATTATTGGTAGATGGGCTTTCATTTGCGGTTCCACCCGGCGGAATTGTTGGCATCATCGGTCCAAATGGTGCGGGTAAAACCACCATGTTCCGCATGTTAGTCGGCCAAGAACAACCCGATGAGGGCACGCTGCGTTTGGGTGAAACCGTTGAGTTGGCCTATGTCGACCAGAGTCGTGACCATTTGGCTGGAGAGAAAACGGTGTGGGAAGAAATCTCCGCTGGCCACGATATCCTTCAAGTTGGCAAGTACGAAGTAAGCTCACGCGCTTATGTCGGGCGTTTCAATTTCAAAGGCCAAGACCAGCAAAAACGGATTGGTGAGCTCTCTGGTGGCGAGCGAAATCGGGTGCATTTAGCCAAGCTTCTCCAGCGAGGCGGCAATTTACTCTTACTTGATGAGCCGACCAACGACTTGGATGTCGAGACCCTGCGGGCCCTCGAAGAGGCGCTGCTCGTATTTCCAGGTTCTGCCATGGTTATTTCACATGACCGTTGGTTCCTTGATCGAATTGCCACGCATATTCTTGCGTTTGAGGGCGATAGCCAAGTGACATGGTTTGAGGGCAATTACCAAGAATATGAGGCTGATCGACGCAAACGGCTTGGGGACGAGGCACTCAATCCGCACCGAATCAAATATCGACGGCTAGCGGACTAACCCGTTGACTAATATACGAACAGCAACGCTTTTGATGCACTGCCCCGATCGCTCGGGGCTTGTCGCTGCAGTCACCCAGTTTTTGGCCGAACATGGGGCGAATATCATTGATTTAGACCAGCATGTTGACCGTGCAGAAGGCGTGTTTTTTATGCGCGTGCACTGGGAACTAGATGGGTTTGCGCTCAGTGAGACCGCGTTTACCGAAGCGTTCACACAAACGCTTGCCCAACCGTTCACGATTGCCTGGCAATTACACTACGACCCACGCCCGCTCCGCATGGCGATATTCGTGTCAAAAATGTCGCACTGCCTCTATGACTTGTTATCACGTTGGCAGTCTGGGGAATGGCAAATTGATATTCCGTTAATTATCAGCAATCACGAGAGCCTTAGACCCGTTGCGGAGCAGTTTGGCCTGCCCTTGCATTGTTTTGCCATCACGCCAGAGACGAAAGCCGAGCAGGAAGCACGTGAGATCGAATTGCTAGAAAAGCATGAGGTCGACTTAGTGGTGCTCGCGCGCTACATGCAAATCATTAGTCCACAGCTAATCAGCGCCTTTCCACAACGTATAATTAATATTCATCACTCATTCCTACCTGCTTTTGCAGGCGCCAAGCCCTATCACGCGGCTCATGCACGCGGTGTTAAGATCATTGGTGCAAGCAGTCACTACGTCACCGAAGATCTTGATGCCGGTCCAATTATCGAGCAAGACGTCACCCGAATTACCCATCGCGATTCGGTCGGAGAGCTAGTCAGGAAGGGCCAAGATTTGGAAAAGCTCGTACTCGCTCGTGGTATCTGGGCTCATTTGCAACGCCAAACGCTGGTTTATCGCAATCGCACCATCGTTTTTAGCTAACGATTGCGTCATTCCGCCGGGCGTTGACACTGCGGCTCACGTCCGGCAGCGAGCGCCTGCTCATACACATAGAGCGCGCGTGGCATCGCTGATTGCAAATCAGTAATCCGGCGATCTTTTGACGGATGTGTAGATAGAAATTCAGGAGGGCCATCGCCACTAGCTTTCGCCATATTTCGCCATAACGCCACGCTAGCTTGCGGATCAAAACCCGATCGCGCCATGAGCTCAAGACCAATCTCATCGGCCTCAGATTCGTGTAAACGACTAAAGGGCAAGATAATTCCAACTTGCGCTCCAACGCCCAACGCGGCCATCACTTGCTGGCGTTGTGGATCATCGCCAGCCGCCACTTGAAGCGCCCCTAAACCCACTACGGTTGCCATCTGCGTAGACATTCGTTCATTGGCGTGTTCAGCCATCACATGCGCAATCTCATGGCCAATCACAGCAGCAACTTGATCCGCATTTTCTGCGACATCCAATAGACCCGTATAAACGCCCATTTTCCCGCCCGGCAGGGCAAAAGCGTTAACCTGATCGCTCTCAAACACGCTGACTTCCCAGCCTGCATCAGCGTACTCAGCGGGAACGTGCGGGACGATGGCATCGACAACGCATTGGACGTAATTGACTTGCGGACCATCTTCAAGCAACGGTTGATCACGTTTGATTTGATCGAACGCTTCTACGCCCATGCTTTGCATTTGCGAAGCGGGAAAAAATTGTAACTGCGAACGGCCCGTCGGCGAGGTAGCGCAGGCTGCCAATGCACCAACAAATAACACGACCAGCAACAAACGCCAGCGCTGCCAAGACGAATTAACGCGAGTCATTGGGGTGATCATTGGGGTCATCAAAATCTACCGGTGGATCAATGGTGGGCGGACCTACTCGCTTTTGCGCAACAATCTGCCAAACGATATGCCATATCCCCATGGTCAAGCCAAATAGCCCAATAAAAGCTACGAGGGCTAGGCGAACGAACGGGGTCATAAATAGCAACCAAAACCCAGCGCCAATCGCAAACCAACGGCCTGCAAATTGGCCAGCATGATCACGAACCCAGCGGGCTCGCTCATCGGCCGATGCCTCGCATAAAGGCAGCTGGCGTAAATGCCAACTGGCGAACAAATAGGCCGCAGTGCGCTCAAATAATGTTCTCATACCTGCATTATGAGCACAGATTGATCCTGCGAGAACCCCACACAATCCGTATAATGCGGATTTCCGAAAATTTTGACTGGAGTTGGCATTGCATGCCTGAGCGCATTGACAGACTGAAAGAGGCATTAGCTGAGCAGATATTGCTGCTCGATTGCGCCATGGGAACGATGATTCAGTCGTATGCGCTTGAGGAGGCTGATTTCCGCGGTAAGCGCTTTGCTGATCATCCAAAAGATCTCAATGGCAATAATGATCTTTTAGTCCTGACTCGGCCGGAAATTATTACTGAAATCCACCGCGATAATCTAAACGCCGGCGCCCATATTTTAGAGACCAACACGTTCTCTGCGACCACCATTGCCCAGGCTGATTATGGGCTAGAGCCTTTAGCTTACGAAATCAACGTGGCCGCCGCGCAATTAGCGCGTGCTGCCTGTGATGAATTTGAAGCCAAAGATCCAAGCGTGCCGCGGCTCGTTGCGGGTGCGATTGGCCCCACCAACCGCACGGCCTCAATCTCGCCGGATGTCAATGATCCCGGCAAACGTAATGTCACTTTTGATGAGTTAGTCGCTGCTTATCGACAAGCCGCTGAAGGGCTTATTGCCGGTGGTGCTGATCTCCTGTTGGTTGAGACTATTTTCGATACGCTCAACGCTAAAGCCGCTATTTATGCGCTTGAGCAACTTTTTGATGAGCGCGGTGAGCGTATGCCGGTGATGATTTCCGGGACCATTACAGATGCCTCCGGACGTACGCTTTCAGGTCAAACTACTGAGGCTTTTTGGAACTCAATACGCCATGCAAGGCCATTTACCGTTGGGCTGAATTGCGCGTTAGGCGCGGATTTAATGCGCCCATTTGTCCAAGAGCTAAGCCGCGTTGCCGATACGTTTGTCACCATCTATCCAAACGCCGGCCTGCCGAATGAATTTGGCGAATATGACCACTCGGCTGGGTTCATGGCCAACGTTATGAAAGAGTTTGCAGAAAGTGGTTTTGTTAATGTCATCGGTGGCTGCTGCGGAACAACGCCTGAGCATATTCGCGCTCTGTCAAAAGCTGTAGCGGGGCTGCCGCCACGTCCAATTCCCAAGCCAGCCCCAGCGATGCGATTGTCCGGGCTTGAGCCTTGTAATATTGGCGATGATTCACTGTTTGTGAATATTGGCGAGCGCACCAATGTCACGGGATCAGCGCGGTTTAAGCGATTAATTAAAGAAGATGACTACGACACGGCGCTCGAGGTGGCACGTGAGCAGGTCAACGGCGGTGCGCAGATCATTGACGTCAATATGGACGAGGGCATGCTTGATGCCACTGCCGCTATGGAAAGCTATTTAAAGCTAGTCGCCTCAGAGCCAGATATCTCACGGGTCCCGGTGATGGTGGACTCATCGAAGTGGGCGGCTATGATTGCTGGCATTAAGTGCATACAAGGGAAGTCCGTCGTTAATTCCATTTCCCTTAAGGAAGGGGAATCGCCTTTCTTAGCGCAAGCAGCCGAATTACGTCGACATGGTGCCGCTGTGGTGATCATGGCTTTTGATGAGCAAGGTCAGGCTGATACCTACGAGCGGCGAATAGAGATTTGTGAGCGCGCCTACAACCTATTGACCGAGCGGCTCGATTTCCCGTGTGAGGATATTATTTTTGACCCCAATATCTTCCCGGTTGCTACCGGTATTGCCGAACATGACCGCTATGCCGTCGACTTTATCGCCACAATCCGTTGGATTAAACAAAACCTCCCGCATGCCAAAGTCAGCGGTGGGTTATCAAATTTGTCATTTTCCTTTCGTGGCAATAATGCAGTGCGTGAGGCTATGCACTCTGTGTTTCTCTATCACGCCATTCGTGAAGGCATGGATATGGCCATTGTGAACGCCGGCCAGCTCGAGGTGTACGACGATATCGATGCCGAACTTCGCGAACACGTTGAAGATGTCGTACTCGCCCGGCGCGAAGACGCAACCGAGCGGCTTTTGGATTTAGCCGAACGCTATAAAGGCCAAGGCGGAAAGAAAAAAGAAGAAGACCTAGCCTGGCGCGAGCAAGCAGTGGGTAAGCGTCTTGAGCATGCACTCGTTAAGGGCATCGCCGATTACACCGACGATGACGTTGAGGAGGCTCGGCAGCAATTCACGCGCCCGATTGAAGTGATCGAAGGCCCGCTCATGGATGGCATGAACGTGGTGGGCGATTTATTTGGTGAGGGCAAGATGTTTTTGCCACAGGTGGTCAAATCCGCCCGTGTCATGAAAAAAGCAGTCGCTTACTTATTGCCCTACATCGAAGAGGAAAAACTGGCCAAAGGCGTGGTCGATGATGAACCAGCCGGCCGCATCCTCATGGCCACGGTAAAAGGTGATGTCCATGATATTGGCAAAAACATTGTTGGTGTTGTCCTGCAATGTAATAACTTCGAAGTCACCGATATTGGCGTCATGGTGCCCGCTGAAAAAATCCTTGATACCGCTATTGAGAAAAATGTCGACGTCATTGGGTTATCCGGACTAATCACGCCATCGCTTGATGAAATGGTCAATGTCGCAAAAGAGATGCAGCGCCGCGGGCTAAAAATCCCATTACTCATTGGTGGTGCAACCACCTCGCGCGTTCACACGGCGGTTAAGATTGCTCCGCGCTATGACGGCGATGTCATTTACGTCAAAGATGCCTCACGTGCTGTTGGCGTTGCGAGCAACCTCGTTAGCGAGACTCGCTACGAGGAGTTCGCCACCGGCATTCGCAGCGAGTATGAGCGGGTTCGCGAACAACATGCGGGGCGGCAAAAACGCCAAAAATGGATTCATCTGGATGCGGCCCGCGCCAACCCAACGCCGATTAATTGGGATGACTGGCAACCCATCGCGCCGCAACAACCTGGCGTGCATACGATTGCGCCAAGCTTAGATGAATTGCTCGAGTACATTGACTGGACACCATTTTTCCATGCTTGGGAGCTTGCTGGCTCTTATCCCAAAATTCTCAACGATAAGGTGGTGGGAGAAGAGGCAACCAAACTCCTCGCTGATGCCCGTGATATGCTCGAGCAACTTGTCGCCGAAAAATGGCTGAGCGCGCGCGGCGTATACGGTCTATTCCCTGCTAATGCGCTAGGCGATGACACAGAGATTTACACCGATGAGACACGCAGTGAAGTCCTTATGACGCTGCACCATCTGCGCCAACAAAATGAAAAACCCGATGGCCGACCCAATCAATCGTTAGCCGATTTCATCGCACCTAAAGCAACGGGCATCCCCGATTGGATGGGGGCATTTGCGGTTACAACAGGGATTGGCATTGACACACCTGTTGCCCGCTTTGAGGCAGACAATGACGACTACAGTGCCATTATGGTCAAAGCTCTCGCCGATCGACTTGCCGAGGCGTTTGCCGAAATGCTGCACCAGCGCGTACGCCGTGAATACTGGGGATATCGAGCAGATGAAACGCTAGAAAACAGCGAATTAATTGCCGAGCGCTATGAGGGGATCCGGCCCGCACCGGGGTATCCGGCCTGCCCCGATCACACGGAAAAAGATCGGCTGTGGTCATTATTAGATGTCGAGGCAAATATCGATCTTCGACTTACTGAGAGCCGCGCCATGTATCCGACCGCCGCTGTATCTGGTTGGTATTTCGCTCACCCCGATAGCCGCTATTTTGGACTTGGCCGCATTTATCGCGATCAGGTTGAGGACTACGCCAAGCGAAAAGGCCAGACCACGCGCGAGGTTGAACGCTGGCTATCACCCAATCTTGGTTATGAGCCAGAAGAGAGCTAATTGGCAGAGACGGTTCGCTCGGGCAGACTGGGCAGCAAATTTAGCATTGAGAGGGCGAAGTGGCATGTCGCAATTAATACAGGGCAAGCGTGCTGGGCTCATTGGTTTAATATTCATGCTTGCAGCGGGCATGGCGTTTGCCCAAAGCAATAATGAAACTGATGCCTCGAGCGAGCCTCAGGTGAAAATCAAAGACCGCCACCAAGACTGGACAGTGCGCTGCAAAATGGCCAGTCAACAGGCCTTTGGTAGCGGTGATATCTGCGAGATGTACCAGCAGGTAGATGAGCAAGAAAGCCAGCAAACGGTCCTTGAAATTGTTATCGGCTATCCATCAGAGGGAGAACAGCCGGTTGCCCTATTCTTCCTACCCCTTGGCATACGCCTGCCACCGGGCGTTGAACTACGGGTTGATGAGAATGAGCCCGTGCGCTTTCCAATTCAGCTTTGTTCGCGTAATGGCTGCCGCGCGGATATCGAACTGACCTCCGCACTCGTCACACAAATGCGCGCTGGCAGCGAGGCCGTGCTCGTCATCGCTGATCCTCAGGGACGGGGGGTTGGATTGCCACTGTCACTACAAGGATTTAGCGCCGCGCTTGATGATGTGCAGAGCAGCATTAACTAAATAAAAGGAAAGCGAATGCTCAGGCTGATCGCTCATGCCCTAGGCCTGGTCGTTTCTGGCTTTATTCCAGCGACTGATCCTTTGGTAATACGCCGCGCGCGGCATTACGCAATCAGCCTTCTCAGCATTTTCCTCCTCCCCCTAGTCCTTGTGTATTACTGGCTCGGACTTGGCTTAGATGAGATTTTTTTTCGCGGCTATCGCCGAGTCGAGATTAAACAACCGGTATTCATACTTGGTGTGCCGCGCAGCGGGACGACAGCGCTGCACGAAGCCCTTAGTCACGATCCACAGTTCACAACCCAACGCACTTGGGAGTGTTTATTTGCTCCGAGTATCAGTCATCGCTGGTGCTTACGCGCACTTGCCCGTGTTGATCGGCGCATGGGCAGACCATTAAGCCGCAGCACCGCTTGGATCAATCAACGCTGCTTGGCGCCACTGACAAACGCGCACCCCATGAGCGCTAGCGCACCGGAGGAGGATTATTTAAGCCTGATCCCGCAACTTATGCCATTCATTCTTGTAGTGGTATTTCCTGACTCGCCTCGATTATGGCGAATCGGCCGCGGTGATGCCGCATTGACGCGCCCACAGCGCGCCCGTGTCATGCACCAATACCAAGCCGTAATTCAGCGGCATCTCTACGCCCACGGCGAGCATCACACCTATCTCGCTAAAAACGCGAGCTTTGCCGTTTGGGCCGACTCGCTAGCAGAACACTTTCCCGATGCCCGCTTTATTGCCTGTCTGCGCGAACCACAGGCCGTGGTCTCCTCACAGCTCTCTAGCATTGAGCCGGCTCTGCAGGCCCTTCATGGACCGATTAATCAAGCCATATTGATTCAGCGCATGCGCCAGCAGTTGTACACGGCTTATCAAAGCCTGCTGAGCGCGCTGCCAGTGAAAGCGGCGGGGCGTTCGGTTTTTCTACCCCTTGCCGCCCAACGTAACGGTCTCAGCGAAGCGATCGAGAAAATTTATCAAGCGCTTGGGCTTTCACTATACCCGGCATTTTCCGAGTGTTTAGATCGCCTCAGCGAGCGTGCTCGCAGTCATCGCTCGGCCCATCAACACTCGCTTGCTGACTATGGCTTAACCACAGCTGATATTGAACAATCATTTGCCGATATCAATGCCCGCTTTGATTGCTCACAGACCCAACCGGTCCTGCCGGCGGCGCTCAATCGTTCACTGCCAAAACCTCGCGTTCTCGTTGTCTCCGACGCTGCCCCTGAGCGCAATGGCGTGGGGAGTTATTACGCCGATTTAATCGATCATCTACGTGAGCACTGCCGCGCTATTCGAATGATCGCACCCGGCCAAACGCATTCAGCCATTACCCATTGGCGAGAGTTTGCGCTGCCCGGAGACAGCACTCAGGTTATCGCGCTGCCCTCACCGAGAGCGTTGGGTAAGGCCATTTCAGAATTTGCTCCCGAGGTGGTCATTATTGCGACCCCGGGGCCTTATGGTGTCTTGGCAAGTTTAACTGCCAAGCGGCTTGGCGCGCGGTTGATTTTTGGGTTACACACCGATTATGAGGCGCTGGCTGCACTGTACTGGCAGGGGTTATCTGGATGGTGGCACCGAATGGGAATGCGCGCAGTCAACAGCTGGTTGTTTCATCAAGCCGATCAGGTGGTTAGCAATTCCGAGCATATGCATGCGCTCGCTAAAGCAAAAGGCGCAACAAGCGCTACGCGGGTACAAACACCCATTCCTCATGCGTTTATTGAGACACCGCTTGCGCCGCTGCACACGCCGCCACAACGCGTCTTGTTTGTCGGCCGCCTAGCAGCGGAAAAGCGCGTCGATGCGGTCATTGAAGCAGCCCGCGCACTGCCTCACCTGGCTTTTCGTATCGCGGGTGATGGTCCGCTTCGCAATCAAGTCGAAACCGCCGCTGAGGCGCTGCCCAACCTCACTTATTTAGGCTGGCAAACACGCACTGGCATTCTTGCGGCATTAGACGATACCGATGTGATGGTTTTGCCCTCAGAAGTGGAAGCATTTAGCACGGTCGCATTAGAAGCCATGGCCCGCGGTCGCCTCACGCTTGTTTCGGCCGGTTGTGGCATTGCGGACTGGGCTGTATTTGCTGGGGCATTAAGTGTCATGCCGAGACAAGCAACGGTGAGCGACGCGATTGATACGCTTTGCGCAGAATCGGCAGAGCATCTGCATGAGCGCAGCCAATTAGGCTATAAAAACGCCCAAGCTATGGCTAATAATTGCATCGCAGAATGGCACAAATTGCTGATACCCAATGCGTTTAGAGCATGAAAACACCCGTACTCCTTAGCATCCACGATGTAATGCCGTCTACGCTTGCCGATGTACAAGCGTTAATCACTGGAGCCATACAATGTGGATGGGCCCCACCTGACCTACTGGTTGTCCCTGGCGTGCATTGGCAGGCTAATGATCTGGCACAATTGCAGCGATGGCAGAGTGAAGGGCACCATTTAGTTGGGCACGGCTGGTATCACCGCATGAGTGGCTATGGAAGCGCGTGGCATCGCTTGCACAGTGCATTGATTTCACGTGATGTTGCCGAGCACTTAAGCCTAGCTAGCAACGAGATACTCGAGCTCATGCAACGCTGTCATGCGTGGTTTGGTGAGCAAGGACTGAGACCACCTCGTCTTTATGTACCACCGGCTTGGGCGCTCGGTGCTGTATCGCGACACCGTCTCACCGAGCAGCCGTTTAGCCAAGTGGAAACGCTTCGGGGAATTTATGACGTCACAAGCGGACACTGGCATCACCAGGCATTGCTTGGCTACGAGGCCGGAAACGGCCTCCAGCATCAGCTGCTCAAACTCAGCAACCGGATTAATCGATTTCGTGCACGGCGAACGGGGTTGCGTATCGGACTTCATCCATTGGATGCGCAACTCCCCCTCGCCGATGCCCTATGGGATGATCTCAGGCGATTTAGCCCGCGGCTTGCAATAGCCGATTAACCTCATCCCAATTCACAACATCCCAAAACGCTTCAACATAATCAGGCCGACGATTTTGGTAGCGCAGATAATAAGCATGCTCCCAAACATCCAGCCCGAGCACTGGCGTGCCTTGGGTTTCAGCCACATCCATTAGCGGGTTGTCCTGATTAGGCGTGGAAGTAATTTCTAAACCATCCGGTGTTTTGACCAGCCATGCCCAGCCTGAACCAAAACGCCCCAGCGCTGCGGCGGTAAAAGCCTCACGAAAGGCATCATAAGCGCCAAACGCTGCGTTGATAGCATCAGCCACCTCGCCATCGGGCTGACCGCCCCCATTGGGTGAGAGCATCTTCCAAAACAATGAATGGTTGTAGTGCCCACCACCATTGTTACGCACGGCCATCGGCAAGCCTGAGGCTTTTGCTAGCAATCCTTCAAGCGCAGCACCTTCATACTCACTGCCACTAATGGCATCGTTGAGCTTTGTTACGTAAGTGTTGTGATGCTTGGTGTGATGAATTTCCATGGTCCGAGCATCAATCGCGCGATCGAGTGCATCGTAATCATAGGGTAAATCCGGCAGCGTAAACGCCATGGAGATCTCCTTGGTCATTGTTAGTGGTAACTGGCATAAACCGTACGCTTTTCGTCCGGTTTTGGCCATAGCCAGGCTGTTCAATCGCCCCGTTAATCAGGGATAATCTAGGGCAAATTCTTTAATGTTGACTAGGGCAAATTCATGAGCACTTTGACCGCCCGGCTGTGGACAGTCGCCTTGCCGGCCGGCTTCGTTGCTTTGTGGAGCACCGGGTTTATTGGGGCCCGACTCGGTCTACCGTACATCGAGCCTCTAACATTTTTGACTATTCGCATGCTGCTGGCCACGGTTTTGTTGCTTTTAATCGCTGCCATAACTAAAGCGCCATGGCCCCGCGGTCGCCATGCGCTTTTGCATACGGCGATGGCCGGCTTGCTAGTCCATGCCGCTTACCTAGGTGGTGTCTTTTGGGCAATCGATCTTGGCCAAGCCGCTGGGGTCACCGCGATTTTAGTTGCACTCCAACCCTTACTGACCGCCACGCTAGCAGGACCATTGCTTGGTGAACACGTGGGGCGAATGCAGTGGTTTGGATTAACGCTTGGGTTCGCTGGCGTTGCGCTAGTGATTTCCTCGCGCATGGGGTCAGGGACTGCGAGTGCTGGCACTTTAACTGCAAGCGCCATCGCCCTACTCGGCATTACTTTAGGCACCTTGTATCAAAAACGCTTTTGTCCGGAGACCGACTTACGCACAGGCGGAACCGTTCAATATGCGGTCAGTGGACTGGTTTTCGCAAGCTTAGCCTTGCTCACTGAGTCACAGACCATTACTTGGAGTGGCGAACTCATTTTTGCTCTGGCTTGGCTAGTCTTAGTGTTATCGGTCGGCGCGATCGGATTGTTGTATTTGCTCATTCGCCATGGTGCTGCCTCACGCGTGGCCGCTTTATTCTACCTTGCACCACCGCTTACCGTTATTACCGCTTGGCTGCTTTTTGATGAACAACTTGCGCCTAGAGCGTTAGTGGGCTTGGCCATTGTTGTATGTGGCGTCGCTCTGGTACAGCGTGGCTATCAGCCGAGCCACGCTGAGGGCTAGTCAGTCCGAGCGCAGGTGCTTATGCTTACGCCCATGAGCGATAGTCTACGAGATCAATTACTCAAAGCTGGCCTAGCCGATGAGCAAACCTTGCGCAAAGCACGTACGCAAAAGCGCAAGAAACGACGTCGCGGCGAATGCGATGAAGATCAGGAAGCAGCCACCACCGCTGCAAGCCAACGCGAAGCCGATCGCCGAGCTCGCGATCGCACCCTCAATCGACGGAAACAAGAAGAAAAAGAAAAACAAGCCGCCGAACAAGCGGCCCGGCAAATGGTCATTGACGAAGAAATACCGCATGACGGCCAAGTGCGTTTTCAATTTAATCACAATGGCCAAATCCGGCCCATTCACGTCAGCGCTACCCAGCAGCGCGATCTAGCGGCTGGCAAACTCGCCATCGCCCGCACTCGTGGCCGTTATCGTTTAATTCCTAGCGAAAGCGTTGAGAAAATACGCAGCAAAGCGGGATTTCTTATTGCCTGGACGGCAGCTGATAGTGCCTCAGATAATGCTGATGAATACTCAGATCATCCTATTCCCGATGATCTCATGTGGTAGGCGCTGCTCAAACTGCGGGCTTCGCGTCGAGCCAATCATAGGCCCAAAGCAAAAACGCATACCGATAAGCAACTTCCTCTAAATATTGAAACCGCCCACCCGGCCCGCCATGACCGGCACTCATATTGGTGCGTAACAACACCGCTCCTGTTGGCTCACCTTCAGCGCGCAGCCGCGCTACCCATTTTGCAGGCTCCCAATACGTGACTCGCGGATCGGACACACCAGCGGTGACCAGCACGTGAGGATAGGGCTTAGGGGCGATATTGTCATAGGGTGAATAAGCAGCAATATCAGCATAGGCACTGGCATGCTCTAGTGGATTACCCCACTCTGGCCATTCCGGTGGAGTCAGTGGCAAGCTTGGATCCAGCATGGTGTTGAGGACATCGACAAACGGCACATCGGCAATCGCAGCATGAAACAAATCAGGGCGTTGGTTGAGCACCGCACCGACCAGCATGCCACCGGCGCTGCCACCATGCGCGGCGATTTGTCCATGACCGGTATAACCCTGCTCGATCAGCGCATCCGCGCAAGCGATATAATCAGAGAATGTATTTTTCTTATTCTCGAGCCGTCCCTGTCGATACCATCGATAGCCCCGCTCACGCCCCCCACGGACATGAGCAATGGCATACACAAAGCCGCGATTAACTAAAGATAGCCGATGCGGACTAAACCCCGGCAGCTCACTAATCCCATAAGCGCCATAGCCATAAAGCAGCAGTGGTGTTTGCGCGTTGGGAGTGACATGACGGTGATAAAAGAGCGATATCGGCACGCGCTCGCCGTCGGGCGCATTGGCCATCAGCCGCTCAGTGCGATAGTCAGTCGGATTATGACCACTGGGCACTGACTGCGTTTTGCGCAACTCACGCTCAGTGCTGCGCATGTTGTAATCAAAAACCTGAGCCGGTTGAGTAAAGCCACTCATCCCAAAGCGAAGAATCTCAGTGTGGTATTCCAATCCAGGAATAATGCCAACTTCGATACAAGGATCGGGCTGATCAATCACCTGCTCTACACCCGTTGCTATAGCACGAACAACAAGGCGCGAGTTGGCATCTTCAAGCTCTTGGCGAACCAGCCAATCAGCAAAGACCTGCATGCTCTCAATAAGACAGCCTGAGCGGTGCGGCACAACAACCGCCCAATCCTGCGATTGATTCGAAGGCGTTTGGGTGATCGGTGTTTGTCGAATCGAGAAATCCTCTGCGCCCTCAGCATTAGTGAGAATTAACCAATGATCACCATGATCGCTAACGCTGTACTCAATACCTCGTGCGCGCCTAGCGATTAAACAAGGCCTTGCTTGCGGCTGATCAGCCGGCAACCAATGGACTTCAGAGGTCGTGTGATCATGACTATTAATCAGCAAAAAGCGCCCGCTTTCTGTACTCTCCACGCTTAGAAAAAAACCCGCATCAGTTTCGGTATACACCAACCGATCGGCGCTTGCCGGCTCACCGATGCGATGGCAATAAACCCAGCGTGGACGTAGCGCCTCATCGAGTACTGTATAGAGAAATGCTAAGCCATCACTGCTCCACGCCAAATCACCGCGCGCACAATGAATACATTCAGCTAAATCGACACCATCATCGAGCCGACGCACGCGCAAGGTAAACGACTCCGCGCCTGAGCGATCGACCGCATAAGCTAAATACCGATGATCGGGACTATGCTCTGCGCTGCCAAGACGAAAGTAGTCATTTTCTTTGGCCTCAGCGTCCGCATCTAGCAACACCTGCTCAGCGCCCCCTTCACGAGGTACTCGACAGATTAAAGGGTGCTGGCCGCCTTTACGATAACGGCTGTAATAACACCACGGGCCATCGGGACTCGGTACGCTTTGATCATCTTCCTGAATGCGCCCGCGCAATTCCGCGACCAATTGTTTACGCAGTGGCATAAGCGCTTCCATCAGCGCATCAGCATAAGCATTTTCAGCTTCTAAATAATCCCGGATATCAGGAGCTAAGCGGCTCGGATCCGCCATCGCCTCCCGCCAATCAGGATCGCGCAACCATGCATAAGGATCGTCCCGGGTAATACCGTGGCAGATATCAGTGACTGATTGGCGCACCGCTATCGGTGGCTGGGGGTCAGTGGCGTGACTCGTGCTCATGGCATTCTCTCCTCACGTAGAGCAAACCAGGCGTGCGTTGCAACTGTGAGCAAAATTAACACCCCACCATAGAACGTGAGTTCAGGGACTTGTTCACTGAGAATCCACCAAACCCAGAGCGGGCCAAGCACCGTTTCTAGTAATAAGAACAACGACACTTCGGGCGAGGGTAAATAACGGGTTGCCACTGCTAACATGAGCGTCGCGAGTGGCATTTGCGCAATTCCCATCACCGCTACCACCACATAAGTTTGCATACTCAAAGAAAGTGGCGTTGCAAAAGGCAGTGCAATCAGTCCAGCCAATGCACCGCTGATGCATACCAAGGGCAAGCGCGGCAGCGTTGGGAAACGCCGCAAAATGGTAAGCTGTCCGCCAACGCAAATGGCTAATGCGAAAGCAAATCCATCGCCCCATATCGTGCCACCCTGCAGGCCACCGCCAAAAACCACCAACACACCGCTCATTGCAACAGCAATAGCGATCCATGTCCGCAACCGAACTGGCTCGCGCAAAAAAAGCCATGAAAATATCGCGGCGAAAAACGGCGCCGCCGCTAAAATCACCACTGTATTAGCGGCAGCCGTGTGGGCAATCGAGAGCACGAATAACGTGGTGTTGCCGGAGAGCATCACCACGGCGGCTGCAATTAACCAGCGATCCTGTCGCGCCGGTGGCAAATGCAAACGTTGGCCACTAATGAGCATCCAGATACCAAGCGTGAGACAGATCAGCCAACCCCGCCAAAACACAATATCCCAATGTGGCGCGACCGCAAGTCGCACCAACAAAGCGTCAAAACTAATGAGCAGCACCGCTGCCAGCGCAATTAGCAGACCCTTTCCATGGTTGCTCAGTCCCGCCATTTGGTTGCTTGTAGCCGGAACAGACACAGACTGTCCTCAAAATTAATGGTGATGAATAAAGCCCCAAAGCCTATCGCCTTGATGCAAGGCTTGCCAGCCGTAGCTGCATTGTTCACCGATAAACGGGCGTTTACACTACCCGATCAAACACTTGGCTCAGAGGTTCTCATGCAGATTGAAAAAAATGCGGTGGTTGCTATCGATTACACCTTGCGCGATACCGAAGGTGAGGTGCTCGACGCCTCTCCCGAGGGCCAGCCCCTGCAGTATCTGCATGGCGCGGGCAACATTATCCCCGGACTTGAGAAAGCACTGGAAGGGAAAACCGCAGGTGAAGACCTCGATGTGAATATCCCACCAGAAGACGCCTATGGCGAGCGCGATGATCGGTTGCAACAGGATGTGCCACTGAGCATGTTCGAGGGTGTTGATAATGTCGAAGCTGGCATGCGCTTTCAGGCACAGACTCAATCCGGCACGCAAGTGGTAACCGTCGCCGCTGTGAGTGGCGATAGCATTACCGTCGATGCCAATCATCCCCTTGCCGGGCAAACCCTTAATTTTAAAGTAAAGGTATCTGACGTGCGCGAAGCCTCCGATGAAGAGCTCGAGCACGGCCATGTGCACGATTAATTTATAGCCAATGGGGATGGCAACGTGATTGAGATCGATCGAGTTTCGCGGGCGTTCGGCGGTCTGCAAGCCGTTTCTGAAGTTTCTTTCACGGTTGCTAAGGGCAGCATCACAGGGCTCATTGGTCCGAACGGTGCGGGTAAAACCACGCTGTTTAATATGATCGCCGGCACCCTCACACCCGACACAGGACAGATTCGTCTGTGTGGCGAAGCGATTACGAAGTTACCGCCCCATGAGCGTTTTCATAAAGGCCTAGTCCGGACTTTTCAGATCCCGCACGAATTCTCTCGAATGACCGTGCGTGAGAACTTGATGGTGGTGCCAACTCAGCAGGCCGGTGAGAATCTGCTGCAAAGCTGGCTGACTTGGTGGAAAGTAATTGCCCAAGATCGGGGCATACTGCAACAAGCCGATGAGGTGCTTGATTTCCTTGAAATCGGCCATCTAAGAAATGAGCTTGCCGGCAATCTCTCCGGCGGACAAAAAAAGCTGCTTGATTTAGGCCGCACCATGATGACCGATGCCAAGGCGGTATTATTAGATGAGCCCGGTGCCGGCGTTAATCGCACGCTTTTGGGTAAGCTTGCCGAGGCCATTGAGCGCTTACATCGAGAGCGCGGCTACACGTTTTGTGTCATTGAGCATGACATGGACTTAATCACCCGGCTCTGTGATCCGGTAATGGTAATGGCCAATGGCACACTGATTGCCTCCGGTGATATGCCGATGTTGCGAAATAACATCGAAGTGCGCGAGGCCTATCTAGGTACCGGTATGAGCGGCAATGCCGGAGCAATCCAATGAGCCTGCTTAATGCTCAAGGGCTTTACGCAGGCTATGGCGGCGTCGATATCTTACGGGGCACTCACTTACGAGTGGAAACTCATGAAATCGTTGTCATTGTCGGGCCAAACGGTGCCGGCAAGTCAACGGCCATGAAAGCAATCTTCGGCCTTGTGCCTATTCGCCAAGGCCGAATTGACTACCGAGACGAGAATATTACCCGCAGACCGCCGGAGCAGATGGTCTCACGTGGCATCGCCTATGTACCGCAGGAAGCCAACGTTTTCCCTTCGTTATCCGTACTCGAGAACCTCGAGCTCGGCGCCTACGCTCTGCCCGGTGATAATCGCCAACGGCTGGAGAAAGTGTATGCCATATTCCCGCGGCTAAAAGAGCGGCGGCGGCAGCAAGCAGGGTTAATGTCGGGTGGCGAACGGCAAATGGTGGCGATGGGTCGTGCATTGATGATTGAGCCACAATTGTTAATGCTTGATGAACCCACCGCTGGACTATCGCCACAGCTCATTGATGAGACGTTTGAGCGAATCGCCGAGATTAACGCACTCGGTATTGGCGTTCTTATGGTTGAACAAAACGCTCGTCAGGCACTAACGATTGCCAGCCGAGGTTATGTTTTAGCCACCGGTGAGAATCGATATGAAGACACCGGCCCCGCGCTATTGGCCAATCCTGAAGTGGCTGAAATGTTTCTCGGCGGATAGACGCTTATGATCGAAGTCATTCAACTCCTGATTAACGGCATTCTGCTTGGCAGCATTCTCGCACTTGGTGCCATTGGCGCAACGATGATCTTTGGCGTTTTACGCTTTGCGCATTTTGCCCATGGTGACTTGATGGCCATCGGAGCTTACTTTGCCCTATCCGTTGTTAGCATTTTTAATCTGCCGATATTGCTAGCACTACCTGTTGCCATGCTGTTAACCGCAGGACTAGCGGTTGGGATTGATCAGGTGATTTACCGACGCATCCGTCAGGTCCAGCCCGTTATTTTGTTGATTTCCTCATTCGCAACCGCACTCGTGCTGCGCTCGCTTATACAAATGATTTGGGGTAGCAGCAATCAGGTTTACGCCACTGGCATCCAAATGCCCTGGCAAATTGGCCCGCTTATATTGAAGCCTGACCATCTACTGATTTTTGCTGCTGCGACCGGATTGGTCGTCTTTGTACATTTTTTCCTAACTCGTACCCGCATGGGTAAAGCCATGCGGGCGATGAGCGATAACATGAACCTTGCGCTAGTTACCGGCATTCCGGCCAATCGCGTCATTATGTGGACTTGGGCGATTGGCGGTGCACTTGCCGCGGCGGCGGGCGTATTTTTAGGAATGGACACACGTTTGCATCCCGTGATGGGTTGGACGTTATTACTGCCTATTTTCGCCGCAACGATCTTGGGCGGTATTGGTCGGCCTTATGGCGCAATTGTTGGCGGGCTAGTCATTGGTTGCGCGATGGAACTCTCCACACTCATTATTCCCGGCTCGTACAAACCAGCGGTCGCATTCGCGATTATGGTAGTGACGTTAATCGTTCGGCCGCAGGGCATTATTAAGGGGGCAGCCTGATGGAAATAACCGGTCTGCTTGCCTATGCGGTTTTCTTTCTCAACCTCGTTGGCATTTACGCGATCTTAGCGCTTGGGCTGAATATGCAATGGGGAATGACTGGCCAATTTAATATCGGTATTGCCGGTTTTTTTGCCGTGGGCGCCTATACCACGGCTATTCTCACAACCGGCCCAGCCGAGAATTGGCTAGGCGGTTTTAATCTACCATTCCTCGTTGGCCTTGCTGGCTCAATCATGATTTGTTTGCCTATTGCCTGGGCAGTTGGTCGTATCACCGCCCGCTTACGCACGGACTATCTTGCCATTGCAACGATTGGTATTGCAGAAATTATTCGGCTTTTCTTTTTAAATGAAAGTTGGTTGAGCAATGGGACTCGCGGCATCCCAGGCATTGAAAAACCCTTTGGCCTCGCCAACGTTGGCTATTTACTAATCGTTGCTGTGTTTGTTGCGCTCACCTACGTATTAGTTGAGATTGCCCGGCGCTCTCCATGGGGTCGGGTGCTGCGGGCGATTCGTGATAATGAACAGGCGACAGCGGCAGCAGGTAAGGATGTGGCTCGTTTTCGGCTACAAGCCTTTGTCGTGGGCGCTTGCATTATGGCTTTAGGCGGTGGCCTGTATGCGCACTTTGTTGGCTTTATTAGCCCGGAGGCGTTTCGCCCGCTCTATGGGACTTTTCTCGTCTGGGTCATGCTGATTGCTGGTGGCAGTGGTAACAACAAGGGAGCGTTATTGGGTGCCTTGGTGGTCTGGCTTATTTGGTCATCAACAGAAATGCTAGCAGGCATCATGCCCACGGCACTGATCGGCAGTGAAAGTGCATTTAGAATCTTTCTCATTGGTGTTTTGTTGCAAATTATCCTTGTGAGTCGGCCACAAGGGCTATTGCCCGAGCAGCGGCCACCGATGCCAGGGGAAAAACACCCATAAACAACCGCCCCATACTGTTTTACCCTTGTAATGGGGCGGCCTCTCGCGAGCGATCAGATCGCTATATCTGAGGTTCGAAAATCCTTACCGTCACGTATTCACCCTCTTGGATTTCCCAATGGGCGAAGGTCCCGCCCACATCACCATTGGCATCAAAATCCACACTACCCGATGCCCCTTGGTAGTTAATTGCGCCACCGGCTTTAAGTCGTTCAACAGCGCGAGCAAACTCACCCGGGCCCACGACTTCACCGTCCGGCTGATTGATGACACGCAGGTGATCCCGAATCGACACCGGATCCGTGCTATTGCCAGCTACCGCCGCGAGCGCAATGCTGTAGACCGCATCATAGGCAGTATCAATATAGGGCACAGGGGGGAGTTCGCCATAGCTTTCTTCATAAGCCCCACGGAAGTGCTGCGCGGCATCCGTATCATCACGTGCCTCAGCGGCCGTCCCAAAGCTGCCATTAAGATATTGAGCCCCTAGGTTCTCCACGATCTGTGGCGATTTCATACCATCGGTGAACATAAATTCACTGAAATGCCCGCCCTCAAGGGCTTGGCGCAAAATCGTTTGACCATTTTCCGGGTAACCAATGAGCAAAAGCGGTGAGCGACCATCGGCTACGGCACTCAGATCACCGCGATAGGAGGCTTGTCCCGGCTCGTAGCCAGCACTGCTTACCACATTGCCGCCGGCCGCGATGAAGGCCTCGGTAAAGGCATCTGCTAGGCCCTCACCGTAGTCGTTGTTAATGTATAAGATTGCGGCACTATCGATACCTTTTTCAATCGCAACGGATGCCAATGCTGTCCCTTGAAACGCGTCAGATGGCGTCGTACGGAATAAGAAATCATTATCCTCAAGCTCAGTCATCACCGGCGAGGTTGATGCGTTAGAGATTTGTGGCACACCTTCCGATGAGGTCACGCTACTCGCAACCGGAATCGTGACACCGCTTGAGAGTGCACCAACAATGGCAGAAACGTTTTGCACTGAAACTAAGCGCTGGGCAGCGTCAACGCCTGCCTGAGGTTGCGTTTGCGTATCGGAAACTTCAAGCTCGATCGGCTCACCCATCACTCCACCGGCGGCGTTTATTTCTTTAATCGCCAGCTCAACGCCATTACGCGAGCTCTCGCCATAAGCCTGCAGATCTCCAGTCATTGGCATCAAGGCACCCACGCGCAGCGGTTCTGCCTGCGCGATGCCAGCCAAAGCGACTAAGGCGGCAGCGCCTAGAGCGCTTACTAATTGATTTCGCGTTCTCATGTCCAACACTCCGCTTTTCTTACTAAGATTTCTCTTAAAAAAAGCATACCCAGTGCTCAGCCACCCGACAAGCGATCAAGCAGTGGCTTTCGCTAATTCAAGCGCCTCTTCAGCAGCCATCCATTCAACCTCCGCTGCTTCGCGCTCACTTCGCAGACGCCCTTGGTGATGCAATAAATCGTCAAGTTCGGATTGCGCATTACCGGTGTACAGGGCGTTGTCAGCGAGTTGGCTCTCCACAGCTTTAAGCTCGGCATCATAGCGCTCGAGTGCCGCCACGGCTTTTTCAACGCGCTGACGCAGTGGGCGCAATTCGGCGCTGGCTTGTGCGTTTGCTTGGCGTTTAGCGCGGCGGTCTTCGCGATTATTCTGAGAGGGCAGCGTAGGCGCATTCGCGGTTTTATTTTGCGCCGCGGTTGCACGCTGGTCGCGAGCAAGCCAACGTCGATAGTCATCAAGATCACCGTCAAATGACTGCACTTGGCCATGCCCAACCAACCAATAATCCGCCACGGTGGTCTCAAGCAAATAGCGGTCATGGGAGACCACAACCACCGCGCCTTCAAAGCCCTGTAAAGCAACATTCAAGGCATGCCGCATTTCTAGATCGAGGTGATTAGTGGGCTCATCAAGCAGCAGCAGATTAGGCCGTTGCCAAACCAACATCGCCAATACCAAGCGGGCTTTCTCACCACCTGAAAATGGCCCGACAGGGCAAAGTGCCTGATCTCCCTGAAAGCCAAAGCCACCAAGAAAATTACGCACTTGTTGTGGATCAGCATTCTCACCAAGACGCTCAATATGCACCGCCGCGGTGGCTTGGGTATCCAGTTGTTCGAGCTGGTGTTGTGCAAAATAACCAACGCGCAACTGCCGAGCCCTTCGAATCTCACCAGCGAGCGGGACTAAATCACCTGATAAAGCCCGCACCAGTGTGGATTTACCAGCGCCATTGCGCCCCAATAATCCAACCCGATCACCTGGCGCGAGGCCATTATTTACCGTCTCAAGAATTCGTTCATCAGCGTAACCTAAGGTGACATCCTCAAGACTCACTAGTGGATTGCCGGCACGTGGTGCTGCCGGAAATCTAAAGGTAAATGGTGAATCCACATGCGCCGGAGCCACGCGCTCCATACGCTCTAAGGCTTTTATCCGACTTTGCGCCGCCCGAGCTTTGGTCGCTTTCGCTCGAAAGCGATTAATAAATGACTCCATATGGGCAATTTCACGCTGTTGGCGTTCGTGAAAAGCTTGCTGCTGAGCAAGTCGCTCGGCACGTTGGCGCTCGAATGCACTATAGCCTCCGTTGTACTGATGCAAACGCGCATGCTCGATATGCACAATGCCCTCAGCAACGTTGTCTAAAAAATCCCGATCATGGGCAATTAAAATAAGCGTGCCTGAATAGGCCTGTAACCATTGCTCAAGCCAAATCACTGCTTCTAAGTCTAAGTGGTTTGTTGGCTCATCAAGCAATAAAAGATCACTAGGGCACATTAACGCGCGCGCTAAATTCAGTCGCACTCGCCAGCCGCCAGAAAAATCAGCCACTGACTTTTCTTGAACGGCGGCCGGAAAGCCAAGCCCATGTAATAAACTGCCAGCTCGAGCCCAAGCATCATAACCGCCCGTTGTCTCGAGCTCGGCATGCGCATAGGCAATTCGCTCACCCTCGCCGGCTGCTTCTGCTGCAGCCACCTCGGTTTCAGCAGCTCTTAGCGCCACATCACCGTCGAGAACAAACTCAATCGCAGGCCGCTCGAGCGCTGGTGTTTCCTGCGCCATCCATGACACGCGCCAATCACTTGGCAAAGCCAGCTCACCCTCATCAACGCTGAGTTCGCCGAGCAACAACGCAAACAGGCTGCTTTTGCCAGTACCGTTTGCCCCGACCAAACCCAGTTTGCTGCCGGCATAAACTGTTAGCCGCGCTTTCTCGAGCAGCGGATCGGGGCCGCGGCGCAATGTTACATCGCGTAATTGAATCATGGTGCACTCGCTCCGCAATGCCAGCATTCGGCAAACTACCCCTCAATCTGCTCGCCACAATCGGGACATTGCCAACTGGGTGGCGGCGGACCCTCCGGCTCGATCACCTCATAAATAATGGTTTTGGCAATGTCTGCATCATCGCGATCCACCCAAATCTCCGGCCACACCTCAAGCGGCGGCAGCTCACCAACGCCCCCGGTCAAAAACCGATTACGCACGAGCGCGTTAATGCCTCGTTCGGCCAAAATTGATTCTAGATGCCCGGCGATGAGCGGATCTGCCACCGTATAGACGCGAGTGAGGTTGCCCGCTGCTTTTTTCATGTCGAGAGGCTAACATAGCGTTAATGAATGCCCTTGAGAAAATTGCCGACCGCCTAGCTGCCCTCGTTGAACGTATTGAGCGGTTTGCCCCCACGCCCACGCCGGCTGTTGATTGGACACAGGCGGTGGCTTTTCGCTGGCGCTCAAACATCCAAGGCGCAGGACTCGAGCGCATTCACACCATCCATCCCATCCGCTTGTGTGAGCTTCAACATATTGAACGTCAACGTGACGCAGCTGATCGTAATACGCGGCAGTTTTTAGCCGGGTTACCTGCCAACAATATTCTACTCTCCGGAGCGAGAGGCACCGGCAAATCCTCGCTGGTTAAAGCGCTGCTCAATGAATATGCCGAGCAAGGACTTCGGTTGATTGAGGTAGAGCCTCGGCATCTGGTTGAATTACCGCAAATTATTGACGCCATAGACGGGCGCCCAGAGCACTTCATTTTATTCTGTGACGATCTTTCATTCGAAGCCGATGATCCGAGTTACAAAGCGCTAAAAGCCGCATTAGATGGTTCTATCGCAGCCGCACCCGAGAATATGCTCATTTATGCCACCTCTAATCGCCGCCATTTACTGCCTGAGTATTTTTCTGAGAACGCAAAAACACAGGTAGTCGATGGTGAGATTCATCCTGGCGAGGCCGTTGAGGAGAAAATCTCACTCTCCGAGCGATTTGGCTTATGGCTCTCCTTCCACCCTTTTGATCAAACCCGTTATTTGGCGATCTGTGCAAGCTGGATTGCCGCTTTAAGCCCAACTGAACGTCCAGAATCTGAGGAGTGGCGAGCCGATGCCCTGCGGTTTGCACTAGAGCGTGGTTCACGTAGCGGTCGGGTAGCTTGGCAATTTGCCCGTGATTGGGTGGGCGCTCGCCATTTAGGCAAAGGCAGTCCGCCTTAAGCGAACCGCGTTGGCCATAATGCGCTGCGTCGCCGCCACAGCCGCCAGCCCAGCATTACCGCGAGCAACGCAGCGTAAATCAGCGGTTCAACCCAACGATTAGCCTTAATGAGCCAAAAAAAATGCAGCAGGCCCAATAAAGCCGCCGGGTAAATTAATCTGTGAAGGCGTTTCCAATTGCGCCCAAGGCGTCGCATCCAGCCCTGCGTTGATGTCAACGCAAGCGGCAATAACAAGACAAAGGCACTCGTGCCGAGCAAGGTATACGGGCGCTCGATAATATCCAAGGCAATCGTGCTCAATACCAAGCTGTGCTCAAAAATGATAAATATACTGAAGTGGCTGAACGCATAAAAGAATGCCCAAAGCCCCACTTGGCGCCGCAATCGAATCACCCACACCGCACCGCTCAGCCAGCGAATCGGTGTAATAGCGAGCGTGAGCAACAGCAATCGCAATGCCCATATCCCGGTTCCATGAATAAGGGTTTCAACAGGATTTACCCCTAACTCACCACGCAGTAACGCTAAGACCATAATGCCGGCGGGTAATGCACCAAGCGCAAATACACATGCATGTAAGCCTCGCAGGCCGTTAACCGAGGGCGAACGTGAGAGATTAAAGCTAGTGCTAATAATACTCACTGAGATCCATACCGGCGTACAGGTGAGAGACCTCTTCGCCGTAGCCGTTAAACATTAACGTATCTTGTTTAAACAGCTCGCCAATTCGCCGCTCGCGCGCCTGACTCCACCGCGGATGATCCACTTGCGGGTTTACATTGGCATAAAAGCCATATTCGCCGGGCGCTAATAAATTCCAAGTGCATTCCGGCTCAGTCTCTTGAAAATGAATTCGAGTGATCGACTTAATGCTTTTAAAGCCATACTTCCACGGGACCACCAAACGCATGGGTGCACCATTTTGCGAAGGCATTTCTTTGCCATACAACCCCGTTGCCAAAAGTGTTAGCGGATGCATAGCCTCATCCATCCGTAGCCCCTCGGTGTAAGGCCAATCGATACTCGCGAGAAAGGAAAATCCACGAGCACGCTGAGCCGGAAAGACTTCCGGGTCATAAGCGGTATAAAACTTAACGTATTTAGCGCGCGAGTTGGGGTTCGCACGACGAATCACCTCCGCAAGCGGCACCCCCGCCCAAGGAATCACCATTGACCATGCTTCGACACAACGCAGTCGATAGATACGCTCTTCTAGCGTTAGCCCTTCGATAAAATCATCAAACGCAAAATCGCCTGTATTCTCAGCCTCGCCGGTAATACTCACCGTCCACGGGCGATGCTCGAGACGTTTCGGTGCTAATCGCAAGGGATCTTCTTTGCCAGTGCCAAATTCGTAGAAATTGTTGTAGGTGGTGATCTCTTCGTAGGTATTGCGGGTTTCATCCGTGCTAAAACCACTCAAGGGCAAGTCACCGAGCGGCTCTAAATTTTCCATAGGTTTTGTCATAGCACTGCCAGGCGCAAGCAAGCTTGCTGTTGCTGCGAGTGCCGAGGTACGAAGAAATCGTCGGCGTTCACGAAAAATCGACTCAGGCGTAATTTCTGATGGCAGCACATCACTTGTGCGGCGTTTTTTAATCAGCATAAAGCCCTACCTCAATCGATGACCTATCGCTCAATCAGACGCTTATTTGTCGTTGGAGTTCGCCCAAATCAATACCATGCCAAGGCGCATCAGTTAACCAAGTGCACGCCGGGCGTTACGGAATAATCGCATCCAGGGCCCATCTTCACCCCATGTTGATGGATGCCAAGCATGCTGAATCGAGCGAAAGACACGTTCAGGATGCGGCATCATAATGGTGACTCGACCATCGAGATTACATAATCCGGTCACACCAAGTGGCGAGCCATTGGGATTGGCTGGGTACTGTTCTGCGGCCTGATCGTTTCCAGCAACATAGCGCAGGCCTACCAATTCAGCGCCCATTGCTTTGTGGGGGCCGTCTTCCTCGCCAAACACGGCCTGCCCCTCACCATGCGCGACCACGATGGGAAGCCGTGACCCGGCCATATCACCCAGCATTATTGAGCGCGAAGGCATGACCTCCACCATACTTAAACGCGCCTCGTACTGGCGCGATCGGTTCGCCCTGAAATCTGGCCATAAATCACTGCCGGGAATAATCTCTCGCAGCGCAGAGAGCATTTGGCAACCGTTACACACGCCTAGGCCAACGTGTCGGGGCGAGCAAAAAATCCCGCAAATGCATCACGCAAAGCCGAATTAAATAAGATCGTCCGCGCCCAGCCCTGACCGGCACCCAAAACATCACCGTATGAAAATCCACCACAGGCAACCAAAGCTTGGCAATCATGTAACAGCGACGGATTAGCAAGGAGGTCTGTGGTATGAATATCCGTTGGGGTGAACCCAGCCCGCTCAAAGGCGGCAGCCATTTCAATATGACTATTAACGCCCTGCTCACGCAAAACCGCCACTTGTGGACGTACACCAGTTGCGATGAAAGGCGCGGCGATATCAACCTCTGGGTCAAACGCTAAAACAGCCCGTAATCCAGGGTCTTCACGATCCGCTAACGCGGCATGCGCTTGCTCAGCACATACGGGATCATCACGCAAAGACTGCAGTGCAAAGCTCGTGCTATGCCAGGTCTGCTCAAGCGCGGCCAGCGCTGCATCGAGCAACACCGTACCGTTGTGCCTTACGACAACCCGTTCAGCTTGAGTCGGCCGACCTAATCGCTGCAAACGCGCACTGAGCCCTGCCTCAGCAAACGCCGCTTCCACAGCAGCGCAAGAGGGGTGACTGACCTGCAAGACAACGCCGAGCTCCTCAGCAAAGGCTGCAGCAAGCGGGTCATCAGATAACGCGGACAAATCAACCGCAACGCCAACCCGAGCGGCAAAGGCCATTTCTGCCAATGTAACAATAACGCCGCCATCAGAGACATCATGGAGCGCTTGCAGATAGGACTTCTCTATCAATGTTTGAACGGTGTTAAAGGCGCGAGCGAACACCTCTGGGTCATCAAGATCAGGCGGACAGTCGCCTAACTGGTTATACACTTGAGCCAGCGCAGATCCCCCAAGCCGTCGTCCGCCGCCCAAATCTAATAAATAAAGCTGGCTTTGCGGATCATTAGTAAGCTCAGGCGTAAGACCAAGGCGGGTATCTTCCACGGGCGCAAAAGCCGATACGACTAGCGTGAGCGGAGAGGTAACCGAGCGCGTTTCATTATCTTGCGACCAGACGGTTTTCATCGATAATGAGTCTTTACCAACGGGGATCGCAATGCCAAGCTGCGGACAAAGTTCACGTCCCACCGCTGCAACGGTCTCATACAAGCGCGCATCCTCACCTGGATGACCACAGGCCGCCATCCAATTAGCAGACAGATTAATTTGACTAATCGGCCCAACCGGCGCAGCCATTAAGTTGGTGAGTGCCTCGGCAATGGCCATACGGCCAGAGGCAGGCGCATTGAGTAATGCAATCGGACTGCGCTCGCCCATGGCCATCGCCTCTCCGCGATAGCCCTGATAATCGCCTAGCGTCATTCCATAGTCGGCCACCGGCACTTGCCAGCGTCCAACCATTTGATCGCGAGCAGTCAGCCCCGTTACCGACCGATCAGCAATCGTAATAAGAAATTCTTTACTCGCAACCGTGGGCAGTTGCAAAACGCGATCGAGCGCCTCAGGCAGGCTTATACCATCTAACGACAATGCCCATTGCGAGGGCGAGCCACGAACGACATCACGCTGCATCTTGGGCGGTTTGCCAAGCAGCAGGTCCATGGGAATATGGACAGGATGGTTAGCGAATTGCGCATCAGTTACGATAAGTTCGCGCTTGTCGCTGGCTTCACCCACAACGGCGAATGGGGCGCGTTCGCGCTCACATAGAGTCTTAAACACTGGGAGCTGCTTGGCATCGAGTGCAATGACGTAGCGCTCTTGCGCCTCGTTACACCAGATCTCAAGGGGTGATAATCCGGCCTCTGCGCTTGGAATTGCGCGAATTTCCATACGGCCACCGCGATTAGAGTCATCAAGCAACTCTGGAAGCGCGTTTGATAATCCGCCAGCGCCCACATCGTGAATCGCAATGATGGGGTTATCCTGACCAAGCCGCCAACAGGCATCAATCACTTCTTGGCAACGTCGCTCCATTTCGGGATTGCTACGCTGAACGGATGCGAAATCCAACAACTCATCACTTTGCCCACTCGCCACGGATGAGGCGGCCCCGCCGCCAAGACCAATCAACATGGCAGGCCCACCCAAAACAATCAGCGGAGAACCCGCCGGTGCCATCCCTTTATCAACCTGCTCGCTCGCGATCGCGCCCATACCACCGGCAATCATGACCGGCTTGTGATAGCCACGAATTTCCTCGCAGTCTATGCCCGGCACGACCTGTTCATAGGTTCGAAAATATCCAGTTAGCTGAGGACGGCCGAATTCATTGCCATAACGCGCCGCACCAATAGGACCATCGAGCATAATCTCTAATGCCGAGGCAATCCGCGCTGGCCGACCATGATCAACTTCCCACGGCTGTTTTGCCCCAGGAATATGCAAATTGGATACGGAAAAACCAGATAATCCCGCTTTAGTCCGCGCGCCACGCCCGGTTGCTGCTTCATCCCGAATCTCACCACCGACACCCGTTGCCGCACCCGCGAATGGAGAAATGGCCGTGGGGTGATTATGGGTTTCAACTTTCATCACCAAATGCGAGGGCACTTGCGAGAAGCCATAACGATGATCGACATCAGGCATATAACGATTAATGACACCGCCTTCGACCACTGCGGCATTATCGCTGTAGGCTGATAAGACGCCATCGGGACGCTGCGTATGGGTATAACGAATCATGGCAAACAGCGAATACGGCATTGGTTGGCCGTCAATTACCCAATCGGCATTAAAAATTTTATGCCGGCAATGCTCTGAGTTGGCCTGAGCAAACATCATCAGTTCAACGTCCGTTGGATTGCGTTGAAGTCCCTGATAGCAGGCCAGCAAGTAGTCCATCTCATCCACAGAGAGCGCGAGGCCAAGGTCTTTGTTGGCTGTCTTAAGTGCCGCTGAGCCTGCGTTCATAATATCAATCGGTTCGAGAGGCTTAGCATCGTGACGAGTGAATAAGCGCTCAGCCTCATCAATACACTCAAGCACGGATTGGGTCATTCGATCACTAATGGCCGGTCCTAATGCGCGCAATTGATCTCGCGTTAATGGGTCACCGGCGGCATCAATCGCTTGGTATTCGAGTCCTCGCTCAATCCGTCTAATGCGCTCGAGTCCACAGTGATGAGCAATCTCCGTTGCCTTACTTGCCCAAGGCGATATCGTGCCAATACGCGGTGTCACCCAGAGTGATGGCTGATCTGAGCGCGCGTAAGCACTGGCGTCTAATAACGTACAAAGCCGCGTGTTCTGAGCCCTGGTTAGCGGCTGCCCAACAGAAATGATGAAAACAGCGCGGGTTTGAAGTTGCTTGAGCTCCGGTACTTGATCGCGGGCTTGATCAAGTAAGCGTGCATCAACCACCGGGGCGAATGCGGCGTTAGCAGCCAACACCTGCATTGGCGGACTTAAGGTTTGAGCTGTTCGGCAAGAACAGCCAATACTTGTTGAGCGGCAGCACGATGGGTGGGTTCACCCTCTGGCGTTTGCAAACGCACGCGCGAGCCTTTGCCCCGCTCAGTCACCGTTAGCCGATAGCGTTGAATCTCAGCAAGGGGCTCGGAGCGCCAGAACGCTAAACTGGATAATGAAAACTCTGGGAGCATTCCATTATCGTCGTTATCAGCCGATTGAGCAGCTAGCGCATCGTCACCGAGCACCGCGCCACTGTTATAGCGAATGTGATGGCTAAAACTCTCACGATCGGAGCTCAACAACGCAAATCCACCACGATCGAGCGCCCGCCCCAAGATCGCCCAAGCCGCATTCGTGGGCAATCCGAGATCGAGGACAACCTCGCCCTCAATGACTTGGAGATAAGAGGCTGGATCGATCGCATCGGGCGTATCCGCTGACAACGCATCCGTGCTCACCGCGTCTTCTACAGCATTATCGCTTACTGACGGGGTGGCATCATCATTCCTGGCCGCTAACACATTGGGCGGCTCACGTAGTCGCTCGAGGGCCGACTCATCAGGATCTGAACTCCCGCCCCAAACACTACACCCGCTCAAAAAAAGCATAAGTAAGCTAGCGCTCAGAGGACGAGCAACGTTTGCGCGATAACGCCACAGAATATCGATCACAACACTCCTGCTAATTTAAGTGCTTGCCGGACCGTCTCATGATGTTGCTCTGAGAGCGGCGTCATTGGCAGTCTTAACGTGGGACCTATTAAACCCATCTCAGCCAGCGCCCACTTCACGGGGATCGGGTTACTTTCTAGAAACAATGCATTGTGCAATGCTGCAAGTCGCGCATCCAGTGCCTCTGCTTCGGTTTGGTCATTGGCAAGCACAGCAGCACACATTCGGTGCATTATATTGGGCGCGACATTGGCGGTCACCGAGACACAGCCTTTGGCCCCAGCATTCATTAATGCGAGGTTTCGGGGATCCTCCCCGCAATAGACATCAATTCTTTCACCACAACGCTCAATGAGCTCTTCGGCGCGCTCAAGACTGCCGGAGGCTTCTTTGATGCCAACAATATTGGCGATATCTGAGAGCCGATCAACCGTTTCTGGCAATAAATCACAGCCCGTTCGTCCTGGCACATTATAGAGGATCTGTGGCATCGGCACGGCCTTAGCGAGGTAGCTAAAATGCTGAAATAATCCTTCTTGGGTGGGCTTATTATAGTAGGGAGTCACTAATAGGGCGGCCTCGCAGCCGGCCTCCAACGCAAAGCGTGTAAGCTGTTCAGCCTCACGGGTTGAGTTAGCCCCACAGCCACCCATCACGGTAATCTGCCCAGCAGCCAGCTCGACCACTCGACGCATGACATGACAGTGCTCTTGGTGATCGAGCGTGGCTGACTCGCCGGTCGTGCCAACCGCTACAATGGCATCGGTACCATGCTCAATATGAAACGCCACCAAGCGCTCGAGACCCGCCTCATCCAGGGCCCCATCTTTTTGCATGGGTGTTGCCATTGCGACCATGCTGCCCTGGAACATAAGCGATTTCCTCTCGTCCATTACCAATCCGCGGATGTTAGCCCTGTGCCCTTGGAGTGACAAGCGCTTCAGTCCCTTTGCCCATGCTATGATCTGCACTTTGGGGTGCAAGGACAAGGCAACAATGTCGAGCAGCGCCATGCAAAAAAACTTTCTGGTTATTTCCGCACTCGGCGAAGACCGAGCGGGTATTGTCACCGAAATCTCAAAACTGATTTCTGAGACCGGCTGCAGCATCGAAGGCTGCCGCATGACAGTGCTTGGCGGGGATTTTGCGATGGTAATGCTGGTTGAAGGGCGCTGGAATGAGCTTGCCAAACTCGAAGCCGGCCTACCCTCTGCAGGCCGGCGCATCGGCCTTACTGTTACTGCTAAACGCACCACACCCGTCGCCCAAGAAGGCAATTTGCTTCCCTACAGCGTTGAAGTGGTATCGATTGATCACCCGGGGATCGTCCACCAGCTCGCTAATTTCTTCTCAAGTCGTGACATTAGTATTCGTGATCTAACGACGAGCACCTACGCAGCGGCGCACACTGGCACGCCGATGTTCCAAGTCCAAATGACGATCGATGTGTCTGCCGCTTTGCATACGGCGCGATTGCGCGAGGAGTTTATGGATTTCTGCGATCAGCTTAATCTTGATGCCATTATTGAACCCCTAAGGCAATAACCTCCATGAGCGATTCAAGCCGTCATCGTCGTGCCTGTCTGCTCGATACCTCCGTGCTTTTACACGATCCAGCCGCGTTGTTTCGATTTACAGACCAAGATATCTACCTCCCGTTGGCGGTATTGCATGGTCTCGATGCCGCTCGTCATGGCAATAGTGAACAAGCGCGTAATGCCCTGCAGGCAGCGCGCTTTCTTGATGAGCGATTAGCCGGCGTTGCCCCGCGTGATTTAGAACGCGGACTAGCGCTTGGAGACGGATTGGGCCGGCTTTATTTTTTAACGGATGGCGATATGCAAGCACCCGTCTCGGTGCTAATAGCGGCGCAAGCACTCGCGCATAGCCATCCTGATATGCATGTCACTGTTGTCGCTCGTGATATTAATTTGCGTATTCAGGCCAATGTCCTAGGGCTAAATGCGATCGATCATGAGAGCGAGGCACGGTTAGACGATCCCGATTTACTGGCCACTGGGATGCACACGTTAACGGATGACCAAGACCCGCTGCTGGCAGCCACTGAACCTGGTTATCTAGCCAATGAGTTTTTGCTCCAAGGCACGGCAGCTTGGCGACTGCGGCCCACCGATACGGGTTTTTGCACGCCAGAACCGGTAACAGATTATGGCGTTGAGGGCGAGTCAGTCTGGGGGATTCATGCGCGCAATCGCCAGCAAGACTTAGCGCTTAATTTATTAATGGACCCCAGCGTTGACTTGGTAACGTTACTTGGCCCGGCCGGTACGGGTAAGACACTCCTAACCCTAGCAGCAGGGCTTACTCAAACGCTGGAATCACAGCGTTATGAAGAAATTTTAATGACTCGCGCTACCGTGGCCATTGGTGAGGATATTGGCTATTTACCCGGCAGCGAAGAAGAAAAAATGACCCCTTGGATGGGCGCTCTAATGGATAATCTTGAGATCTTAAGTGCACCTGCCGCGGGGGCAATGGGTGCAGCCGGTGGCAGCCGCTGGGGGCAGGCAGCGAGCCAGGATTTGCTGCAAAGTCGTATTCGCATTCGCTCACTTAATTTTATGCGTGGCCGTACGCTACTCAATCGATTTATGGTGCTTGATGAAGCGCAAAATTTAACACCGCAACAAATGCGCACGCTCATCACTCGAGCGGGGCCGGGCACCAAAATTGTTTGTCTTGGCAACATCGCCCAAATTGATACGCCCTGGTTAACGCCGAGCACATCGGGACTGACTTATTTAGTCCGCCGTTTTCGCGATTGGCCACACGGTGGACATCTCACACTCAGCCGTGGCGAGCGTTCACGCCTTGCCGCTTATGCAAGCGATGTCCTTTAGGCCACTAGGCTTGGGAGGCACCATCATTTTGATGAACGGATTCTTCGACCTCGGCGGTTGCCCGAGGCCAAGCGTTCATGATGGCCTGTAGTAAATTCGCAAGCGGAATGGCAAAAAACACGCCCCAGAAACCCCAAATACCGCCGAATATCAAAATCGCAATGATGATCGCCACTGGATGGAGATTGACCGCTTCTGAGAAAAGTAGCGGCACGAGCACATTGGCATCAATGGCCTGGATGATCGCGTACGCAATCAATATCCACATGAACTCACTGCTCGTTCCAAACTGGAAATACGCCACAATGGCAATCGGCAAGGTCACCACAATGGCACCTACATAGGGAATGATCACCGATAAACCCACTAGCAATGCCAATAACATCGCAAAATCGAGGCCTAGGAACAAAAAAGTCAGGTAGCTTCCTGACCAAACAATGGCTACTTCAATAAATTTACCGCGCACGTAATTACCAATCTGCAAATCCACTTCATGCCAGACGGAAATAGCGAGGCTGTGATGGCGCGGTAAGAATCGCCCCGTCCAGCCTAAAATCTTAGATTTATCCCAAAGGAAAAAGAAAATGAGAACGGGCAATAACACCGCATAGACCACCAGGCTAACGACCATCACGACTGAGGCTAAGGAGAAAGAAGACGCTAGGTTGCGTGCATAAGCAATCGCCTCACGCCGAATCCCATCTAACAGTGCAGCGACTTGATCCGGGGAGAAATAATCTGGATATCGCTCGGGCAATCGCAGCAAGGCTTGCTGTCCTTGTTCGAGCATGGCGGGCAAGTTCTCCACCAACTGAATAATCTGATTAACAATGGTTGGCAACAAAGCGAGGAGCGTAGTGGCCAGACACACCATAAAAAAGAGATAAACGCCCAGTACCGCAGTTTTACGCCCCATACCGTGCTGCGTGAGCAAGCGCACTAAGCCCTCTAGCAGATAGGCCAACACGATCGAGGCAAAAACCGGCACGAGCATGCTGCCAAGGAATGTCACAATCGCAAGGCCTACGATTAATAACACAGCAAGCCCAACCACTTGAGGATCGCTCAAATGACGATAAATCCAATCGCGTACCGTATACATTGGCGTTGACACAGCAACCTCCCTGAAGCGCGTTATACTCTCCCATAAGATGATGAAAAGCGCGACCCGAAGCACCACTATGAAAGCGCTCGCAGCGGCGGGAGCGCTCCTGCTCGTCATGATTAATCCATTCGCGGCGGCTCAAAACACAGCCAGCGGCGATCTCGATTTATCCCTACCGGATTTAGGCACCCCATCATCACAGGCGCTAAGTGCCACTGATCAAGCGCGCATCGGCCAAGAGATGATGCGAGAAATTCGTGGTGCACTTGATTTAATCGATGACCCGGCTATCAACGCTTACATTCGCGATCTGGGCGCACGCATTGCCACAGCCACCTCTCGGCCTGCAGAACATTATCAGTTTTTTGTTATTGATGACCCACGAATCAACGCATTCGCCATGCCCGGTGGCTATATCGGGATCCACACCGGTTTAATCACCGCGAGTCGCAATGAAAGCGAGCTAGGAGCGGTTATTGCGCATGAACTCTCACATGTCACTCAGCGACATATCGCTGAGCGCGTGGGCGCCGCGCAAGGCACGAGTCTGCGCACGGCCGCGATGGTGTTGGCCGGGTTATTAATTAGCTCACAAAACCCACAAGCCGGCATGGCGGCTGCCACCTCAGGCATGGCAAGCGGCATTGACTCGCAGCTTGCCTATTCACGCGAACATGAGCGCGAGGCAGATCGTGCAGGTATGCGTATTATGGCAAGAGCCTCTCTCAATCCAGAAGGCATGCCGGATTTTTTCGAGGTGCTCAATAACGACAGTCGCTATCGTAGCAATCCGCCGCCGTTTCTAAGCACCCATCCGTTGACCGAAGCCCGAATTGCCGATGCGCGCTCTATCGCCCAAAAACTCACCGTGGAGCGCGTTTTTGAGAGCCCTGACTATGCTTACATACGGGCCCGCACTGTTGCCCTAACCGCTGATCAAGCTGATGATTCACTCGCCGCATTTCAAGCCCGTATGGCCCAATCTCCCACACCCGGTGAGCGGTATGGGCTTGCTTATGCTTTGATTGCAGCGGATAAACCTGCCCGCGGCATCCAACATTTGCAATCCTTACTTAAAACGCAAGGTGAAAACCCTCTGCTTTATTTGGCGCTTGCTGAAGCTGATTTAGCGAAGAGTAATCCGCAAGCTGCCCTCGATCACCTCGATCAAGGATTAAGCTTATTCCCAGGCCATCCCGCGTTGCGCTTCACCCAAGTTCAAGCTCATCTACAAGCGGGCGAGACTCAGCGCGCGCTTGCGCTCACCCGCGATCTAACCCATGGACAGCCCAACGCAGCCGAAATCTGGGCATTACATGCAAAAGTGGCAAATAAAGCCTCTGATCCAACAGAATCGGCGATCGCCATGGCACAATTTTATGCGGTACAAGGGGATTTAGAAGCGGGGCTATCGCAATTACGGCGAGTCGACCAAACCCGCGCCAGTGGACGTCAGTGGGCACGCGCTCAGGCATTGCGCGAGCGTTGGGAACAACGGCTCAAGCCCGCCAGCTAAAAAGAGGGGATGGCGGATGAGTGATGACAGCGCCAATGATCAGCACAATTGGGCCGACTGGCTTGAGTGGCTCAATACCAGTGCAGATCCGCTTGCGGTCAGCCGCTTACTTGAACAAAGCGCGCAAGCTCTAGAGGAGGCCGGCACACCAGAGCAGGCGATCGAACGCCTCGCCGCTGCCATTCAGGCGGAGTCCAAGCGACGTCATGATCAGGGTGAGGCGCTTGGGACATTGCTTGAACAATGGGCACAAACGCTCTTATCGATCGCGCCAATGCTACCTAATACCGAAGCAGCGTACCGCGCTTGGACACAACAGCCAGCACTGGGGCCATTTCCGCGCCGGCAAGCATTACTCAAGGCGTTGCCTGATCAAATTAAAGCTTATCAAAACGCACTCGGCCAACAGCTTGAATCAGCCACTCGCCTCGCGGAAGCGTGTATGGAGGCTTTTCACAATCGTCTGCAGCAAGTTCATCCTGACACTGAGCCAACTGCTATCGCATCAGAAGCGCTACTAAAGCATTGGAATGCAGTGGCAGAACCTGCCTATGAACATTGGCTCGATCAGCCCGATACTCAGTCACGCATTGCCGCACTGACCAATGCATGGAGTGATTTACTGGGTACACTACGAGCTCTGAGTAATGAGCTTCTAGAGGGGCTTGGTCTGCCCTCCCCGCGCGCACTTGACGATTTGGCGAAAGAACTGCAACGCCAGCGCCGACGGCATAAAAGCGATGTAGCCTCATTACGCGCAGAAATACTCGCTTTGCACGAACGTTTGGATGGTCAGCGCTCATGAGCACGAGTGAGGTTTTTAGCGAAACCGATAACGGCGTTATTCACCGTTATGGAGATCCCACTAACCCCCCCCTGCTCATCATCTATTCACTCGTCAATCAACCGGCTATTTTGGATTTTTCGCCTGAGCGATCCATGATTGCACGGCTTATCAATGCAGGCTTTTGCGTTTATCTACTCGCTTGGCTCTCGCCAGGCCAAGCCCGACGCTTTCTCAGTCTCTCCGACTATGTGCTCGGGGACATTGCTGATGCCGTTGCCGATGTGAGTCATGCACATCTACAAGCACCACATTTGGTTGGGGTCTGCCAAGGCGGCGTATTGGCACTGTGTCATGCCGCTATCAGTGCAACCTATCCAACAACGGATACACGTCATATTCGCAGTCTTGTCACACTCGCCACGCCGGTGGATACGGGGCATGACCACGATCGTCTCGCTCAGTTAGCCCGTGCAATCGATTTTAAACAACTCATCCAGGCGCTCGGCAACGTGCCCGGTCAGGGACTTGCCGCATTTTTCGCAAGCTTGAAACCATTTGCGCTTGGCCCGCAACGCTATGCAGGCCTTGCGCAAATCTCAACCGCTACGCCAACGGCGTTAACCGAATTTATGCGCATGGAGCGCTGGATGTATGACGGGCCCGACTTGGCCGGTGAAGCCTTTGTTGAATTTGCCCAGAAAATTTATCAAAACAACGCCCTTGCCAATGGCGAACTCACATTAGATTCTCAGGCAGTTGATTTAGCCAATATCACCGTACCGGTATTCAATGCCTATGCCGAAGACGATCACCTCGTGCCCCCGGCAGCGGCGGCAGGATTAGCTGCCTGCATTAAGAGTGACTATCAACAATACGCGCTTGCAGGTGGGCATTTAGGGCTATTTATAAGTGCTCGTGCGCATCGCGATCTCTATCCACAGCTCATTGACTGGCTAAAGGAGCGCTAAATGCCATCTGGGACTTTAGATATCCGCCTTCTCCCTTATGGCGAGGAGAATATCGACGCGGGTTTATCAGTTATGCAAGCGGGCGCAGCCCCGACGCTACCTTTGCAAGCGGATGGGGATGCCTAATTATAGTGCAACGCAGCAACGAAAGCGCTTGCGTCTAGCAGAGAAGGTCATTAATTTAATCAATCACAACGATAAAGCGCCAAGAGGAGGAGGGATAGCTGACACACGTCAAAAGAACGTGGCGGTTACACCCAATTAAGCATCCGCGATAAGGATGCACCTCGGGAGACCTAGTCTCCCACTTTTTTGCTAGTACTTGTTGCGGCGCATCACGCCGCATGTGTTCTTCTAGAAACTGCAGAAAAGCGCGCCATTAACAGGCAAGTTTGCTCCGTTAATATAGCCCGCCTCATCGGCCGCTAAAAACGCCACCGCTCGAGCAATATCTTGCGGCTCACCCATGTCACCAGCGGGAATTTGGGCAACGATCGCCTCACGCACTTGATCAGGAATGGCCTCGGTCATGCTTGTTTTGACATAGCCAGGCGAGACCGTATTCGCCGTCACCCCCTTAGGTGCCCCTTCTTTTGCAAGCGCCATGGTAAACCCATGTAAACCGGCTTTCGCCGCCGAGTAGTTCGTCTGTCCGAACTGACCGGTCTGACCATTAACTGATGAGATATTCACGATTCGGCCAAATTTCTGCTCGCGCATACCAGCCACAAACTGCCGGGTCACGTTAAAAGCGCCGCTAAGATTGATATCAATGACTGAGCGCCATTGATCATTATCCATTTTATGCAAAAACCCATCACGCGTAATACCAGCCACATTGACCAGAATCTCTACGGCACCAAAACGGGATTGCACATCATTAGCCATCGCCACACAGGCATCGTAGTCACTAACATTGCACTGAACCCAGTGCGCATCGATGTCTTCAGCACGCAATTTCTCTGCCCAATCCTTGATATTCTCGCGCTCAGGATCAAGGCAGGTTGTCACCACTTTAGCGCCTTGTGCGCCGAGTTGACGGCAGATTTCTGTACCAATGCCGCCTTCGCCACCGGTGACAAGTGCTAGTCGCTGCGCCATGTATGTTCTCCCTTACTGATGCATTGCAGCATAGAAATGTTGCAGGGCATCATAGAGAGGCGACTAGGTCGGTGTCAACGCAGCATTACGCTAATCTTTAGACTGGCTTGGATCGGCTGTCTTGGCATCCTCAGAGTGTCTAGCTTGCTCGCCATGTTGCGTTTGCTCGGGCTTAAAACGATCCATCGCTTGTTGCCAAATCGTGAGATTTTGCTCGGCAATTTGCGTTAACACCTGCATGGGATTATTGGCATCAATAAAATGCCGTGCTCGCTCCCGCATGACTCGCTGCTGGTCCACCCAAAGCTCCATGCTTTTCTCCAGATAACTGGTTAGCATGTTTTGCATCCCACCGCCGTAGGCCCGGATCACCTGTGCAAGCAACTCGCTTGAGAAAATGGGCTCGCCGCCCTCCTCCTCTTCACTGATAATTTGCAGCAAGATCGTGCGAGTAAGATCTGCTCCCGTTTTCGCATCGGTTACCTTGAATTCTATCCCATCAACCACCAATGCTTTGACATCAGCGAGGGTGATGTAGCTACTGATCGCCGTGTCATATAGCCGCCGATTGGGATATTTTTTAATAAGCCGCTTATCAACCATGGCCTCTTCCTTCATTTAGCGCTCCACAGCAAGGGCAACGCCCTGGCCACCACCAATACATAATGTCGCCAGACCGCGTTTAGCGTCTCGTCGCTGCATCTCGTGCAACAAGGTCACCAGAATACGCGCACCTGACCCGCCAATCGGATGACCAATCGCAATCGCGCCGCCATTAACGTTAACTATGTCTGGATCCCAACCGAGCGCCTGACTGACAGCCAGCGCCTGCGCGGCGAAAGCCTCGTTAGACTCAACCAAATCCAAATCGTCAATACTCCAACCCGCCCGCTCTAAGCAGCGACGCGTGGCAGGAATGGGCCCAGAGCCCATAATATGTGGTTCTACACCGGCGTTGGCGTAGGCTTTAATACGTGCCAAAGGCGTTAAACCTAAAGCTCTAGCGCGGCTTTCCGCCATCATCAACACAACAGCAGCACCATCGTTAATACCTGAGGCATTCCCAGCGGTTACACTCCCTTCTTTATCAAAAGCAGGACGCATTTTCGCGAGCGCCTCAGCCGTTACGCCAGCCCGTGGGAATTCGTCGGTATCAAATACGATCGGGTCGCCTTTGCGTTGGGGGATTTCTATAGGAATGATTTCGTCCGTAAAGCGTCCCGCCTTTTGCGCCGCTTCTGCACGCTGCTGAGACTGGGCCGCAAACGCATCTTGCTGCTCACGGGTAATAGCAAATTCTTTAGCTAAGTTCTCAGCAGTAACCCCCATGTGATAGTCATTAAAAATATCCCAAAGACCATCCTTAATCATGGTGTCTTCCATTTTCCATGGACCCATTCGGTGACCTTTGCGTGAGTTCGGTAACGCGTGAGGAGCTTGGCTCATGGACTCTTGCCCGCCGGCAATCACCACGCTTGCATCCTCGAGCTTTATCGCTTGGGTAGCCATATGCGTGGCTTTTAGGCCGCTTCCGCAGACCTTATTGATCGTCATCGCCGGTGTGCCGACTGGCAGCCCAGCATTAAGCGTCGATTGACGGGCGGGATTCATGCCGCAAGCGGCGGTGAGCACCTGGCCTAGAATAACTTCATCGATCAGCGTCGGGTCGATCGATGCGCGCTCAAGCACGCCTCGAATCACCTGAGCGCCAATCTCAGCGGCTGACAACGGTGCTAATGTGCCGCCAAAGCTGCCAACAGCACTCCGTCCTGCTGCGGTAATCACTACGTCTTCCATTGCGCTACCTCCTTGGGCTATCGCCTTATCCGTCTACCAGCCTGATGGTATCAGTGCGCCGGCAACTATGCTGACTCAATACAACTTTGGTTCCCTGTATGCTCAATCAAATCACGAAATGCAGCCGCTTTCGACTCTGTTTCAGCAAACTCATCATGGCAGCGAGAATCCACAACGATGCCGCCACCGGCACGATAGTCTAAATAACCCGCATGCGCCGTTAATGTCCGAATCGCAATATTGGTATCCATCGAGCCATCCCAGCCTATATAGCCCATCGCACCGCAATACACGCCGCGCGGCCCACCCTCAAGTTCATCAATTATCTCCATGGCTCGCCACTTCGGCGCACCAGTGATTGAACCACCTGGCAGGGTATCGCGTAACAAATCAGTGGCCTTCATATGCGGACTCAACTCCCCGGTGACGACACTGACTAAATGGTGCACCGTGGCGAAGCTCTCGAGTTGGTGTAAATACGGCACCTCCACTGATCCGGTCACACAGCCACGGCCAAGATCATTGCGAAGCAAATCAACAATCATTGTATTTTCTGCTTGGTCTTTAGCGCTATTGACAAGCGCTTGGGCAACGGCCGCATCCGCCCGAGGGTCAGCCAGCCGAGCCCGTGTTCCTTTGATGGGCCGGGTTTCAACAACGCCATCTCGTAGTTGTAAAAAACGCTCAGGTGAACCACTTAAAATCGGGCCGCCTGGCAGCTCGAAATAAGCCGCAAAGGGCCCGCCTGCCCGCTGCCTAAAATCGGCGTACACGCCGAGTGGATCACCACGAAATGGCGCAGTAAATCGACGGGAGAGATTAATTTGATAACAATCCCCGGCGTACAAATACTCCATTACTCGATTAAAGGCCCGGGCATATCCGATAAACTCAGGGCTTACGCTTACCGGGCCATTGGGCTGCCACGACGCTGCATTAGTTGAGAGTGGCTCGCGCAAGCACGCGATTGCAGCCTCTGGCACATCCCCCACTAACCAGGCCTGTTGTTGTTGGTGATCGATAACAAACGCCCAGTGATACAACCCCACGGCCATATCCGGGCCGTCCCCCAAGCTTGGCATTTGGCCTTGTAGGCGACGGCCTAATTCGTAACCAAAATACCCAATGGCACCCCCATGAAATGGTAATGAGGAGGAATGAGTCAGCGCCGGCGGCGCTGTCGCATCGAGGCGGGTTTGCAGCAACGCAAGCGGATCACCATCCCCTAAAAACGTCCTTGTCTGAGCGCGATGAAGCCAAGTGCCGCTATGCTTGGTGACTAGCTGCTCTTGCGGATCAGCGGCGATGATGCTGTAACGCCCCCCCGCCTCGCCATCAAGCCAGACCACAGCGGCCATGCAGGCGCGCAGACTCGCCACCACGGCGAGAACATTTTGCGGATACGGAATCTTAATTTCGGCCATGCGTACAATCACAACCGCCTGTTAGCGCTTTGCCATCATGGTAATCTGCCCCATCGCTAAAAGATATCGATGACTCGACTGAGGGAGATCATGGCAGGGCATAGCAAATGGGCCAATATACAGCACCGAAAAAAAGCGCAGGACACTAAACGCGGTAAGGTTTTTACCAAAATGATTCGTGAAATCACCGTGGCTGCGCGGCAGGGTGGAGACGATCCGGACGCCAATCCAAGGCTGCGGCTCGCGATTGATCGCGCACTGTCGGTCAACATGCCTAAGGATAAAATTGAAAAAGCGGCGGCCCGCGGCGCCGGCACCGATGAAGCGGCGGCTTATGAGGAGGCGCGCTTTGAGGGCTATGGCCCGGGTGGTATCGCCATTATGGCCGATTGCATGACTGATAATCGTAATCGTACTGTCAGTGAGATACGCCATGCGTTTAACAAACACGGCGGTAACCTTGGCACAGATGGTTGCGTTGCATTTATGTTTGAACAACGTGGTGTGATGATTTTCCCACCAGAAACGCAGGAAGATGACTTAATGGAAGCGGCATTGGAGGCGGGTGCTGATGATGTCATTCGTCATGATGATGGCGCATTTGAGGTTTTAAGCAGTGCAGAGGAATTCACAACGGTGCGCGATGCGCTTATTCAAAATGGTTTTGATCCCGCTGATGCTGAGGTCACCATGCGCCCAGAGACCACCACTGAACTCGATGGTGAAGATGGTGCGAAGGTATTGCGGTTAATTGAGCGGCTTGAAGATCTCGACGATATCCAATACGTCTACACCAATGCGGATATTCAAGAATCCGTCTACGCAGAGCTCTGACCTCGTAATGTCAGCCGCAGTCAGTGGACGCCGGATCTTAGGCATAGACCCAGGTTCAGTGCGCACCGGCTTTGGGGTGATTGAGGTGAGCGCCAGCCAGTCAAAATATGTTGCAAGTGGCGTGATTCAAGCGGGAAAAGGCAGCTTCGCTGAGCGCCTGCACACGATCTATACCGGATTAGGTGAGGTCATTACCGAATACGCTATTACTGAATCGGCCATCGAAGCGGTGTTTGTTAGTCGCAATGTGCAATCGGCGCTAAAGCTTGGCCAGGCGCGCGGCGCGGCTATTTGTGCCTGCGCAGGCGCGGCGCTGGCCGTTCATGAATACAGCGCCCGAGCAATCAAACAAGCGTTGGTTGGTCGCGGCGGCGCCGATAAGGATCAAATAAACTATATGGTGCGCGCAACACTAAGCTTACAAGGCGTATTACGCGAGGATGCCGCTGATGCGCTCGCGGTTGCACTGGCACACACACAACACGATCGATTAGCCGCCCGTATGGCCGGGCAACGCTAGCGAGGTATCTCATGATTGGTCGAATCACCGGCACCTTAGTTGCAAAGCACCCACCGTGCGTACTGATTGACGTGCATGGTGTCGGGTATGAAATTGAAGCACCCATGTCGACGATCTACCAACTGCCTGAGACCGGGGAAACGGTTGCCTTGAATATTCACCAAGGGGTGCGGGATGAAGTCCCCGTGCTTTATGGTTTTCTAAGTGATGGCGAGCGAACGCTGTTTCGTAGCCTCATTCGAGTCAACGGCGTGGGGCCAAAAATGGCGCTTGCCATTCTCTCTGGCATGAGTGCCGAGGAGTTTCGGCGCTGTGTGGAGCAAAAAGATACGGCCACCCTCACCCGTTTGCCGGGCATTGGCCGCAAGATCGCTGAACGCCTTACCTTAGAGATGCAAGACCGGCTCGATAGCGTCAGTGGCGCGATTGGCGTTTTAACAAACAGCAACGGTGCAGCAGGTGTTGGCGCCATACCCGAGCATCCACGCGCCGAGGCGAGCGCTGCGCTTATTGCACTTGGTTACAAAGCGGCTGAAGCTGATCGTTTGCTGAGCGGCCTAGATGAACAGGGCCAGACCAGTGAGCAGATGATTCGCGCCGCATTACACAAAGCCGTGCGCTAGAATCACCTCATGATTGAAAACGATCGCATTACCGCCAGCACAGCTAACACCGATGATGAAGCGGTTGACCGTGCCATTCGGCCTCGTCGGCTCACTGATTATGTAGGCCAACAAGCGGTCCGGGAGCAGCTTGAGATTTTTATTGGTGCGGCACGTGCTCGTGGTGAAGCGCTCGATCATGTTTTGGTATTTGGCCCGCCTGGACTGGGTAAAACCACCCTTGCGCATATCATTGCCCACGAACTCGGTGTCAATCTTCGCCAAACATCTGGCCCGGTCATTGATCGGCCGGGGGATTTAGCGGCTCTACTGACAAATTTAGAACCCGGTGATGTTTTATTCGTCGATGAAATCCATCGCCTATCGGCTGTGGTGGAAGAGGTGCTGTATCCGGCCATGGAGGATCAACAGATCGATATTATGGTTGGAGAAGGCCCCGCAGCGCGCTCCATTAAATTAGATTTACCCCCATTCACACTCGTTGGCGCGACCACTCGGGCTGGGCTTTTAACCTCGCCGCTACGCGATCGCTTTGGTATTGTCCAACGACTGGAGTATTACTCGGTCGATGACCTCACCACTATCGTTAATCGATCTGCTGATTTGCTTGCCCTTAGCACGGAGAGTGAAGGGGCCATAGAGATTGCTCGACGCGCTCGTGGCACACCCCGCATCGCCAATCGTCTCTTACGCCGCGTGCGCGATTTTGCCGAAGTCCGTGCCGATGGGCGTATTACACGCGAAGTGGCCGCAGCGGCAATGGATATGCTTAAAGTCGATGACAGTGGATTTGATATCCAAGATCGCCGCCTTTTGCTTGCGATATTAGAGAAATTTGATGGTGGCCCAGTGGGTGTCGAGAGCCTCGCTGCCGCCATTGGTGAAGAGCGCGGCACGATAGAGGATGTGATTGAGCCATTCCTCATCCAGCAGGGTTTTTTACACCGAACGCCGCGGGGCCGTATGGCTACCCGCAATGCCTATGCGCATTTTAACCGCCCGGCTCCGCCGCGCATTGAAGACCCGACCGGTGAACTTTTCAACGGCGAGTGAACGAGGTGACCGATGACCGTTGACCTTTCTATAACCCATCTCATTTTACAAGCAAGCCTTGTTGTCCAGTTGGTCATGCTCATATTGTTGATCGCCTCGATTAGCTCATGGGCGATCATTATTCGTAAGCGCCGTGAGCTAAAACGCGCCAATGAGGGCACCGAGCGATTTGAAGACCTATTTTGGTCAGGCGGTAATCTAACCGAACTATACGCTCAGTCTGAACATCCTGACCCTGATGCTGGCGGCCTTGAGCGGGTATTTCGGGCCGGCTTTCGCGAATTTACCCGGATGCGCCAACAACATGCTCAGTCAGACCTTGCGCTAGAGGGGGCTCAACGCGCAATGCGCGTGGCCCTAAGCCGCGAAATTGATCAACTTGAAGCGCAAGTGCCTTTCCTGGCCACAGTCGGGTCGACCAGTCCATACATTGGGCTATTCGGTACGGTCTGGGGCATTATGAATTCGTTTCTCGCTCTCGGTGCAATGCAGCAGGCCACGCTAGCAACGGTTGCGCCGGGTATTGCGGAAGCGCTCATTGCGACCGCGTTGGGACTTTTTGCAGCCATCCCCGCTGTCATTGCCTATAACCGCTTCTCGAGTCAAAGCGAGCGATTAACAAGTCGCTATGAAATGTTCATCGACGAGTTCACCGGTATATTGCAGCGTAACGTCCAAACCCGTGGTGCGGTTAACCCATGAACCCGTTGACTCCGTTATCGCGCCGCCGAAGTCGTCGACGTCCCATGGCTGACATTAATGTCGTTCCTTATATTGATGTCATGTTGGTGTTGCTTGTGATTTTTATGGTGACAGCCCCCTTGCTGTATCAAGGTGTAGAAGTGGAGCTACCCCGATCAACTGCTGAGCCGCTACCACCCCAAGATCAAGAGCCCATTATTGTTGAGGTTAACCGCGACGGTCAGTTTTTTTTGAGTATTGGTGATCAGGCTGATGATGAGCCGGTCAGTGCTGATGAAGTGGTTCTTAACGTCACAACGGTAATGCAAGCACAACCGCAAACACCGGTTTATGTGCGCGGCGATGCCGATGTGGCTTATCACCGTGTGATGGCCATCATGAGTGCTCTGCAAGCTGCGGGGGTGCCGCAGGTCGGGCTCATGACCCAGCCCGCGGCCAATGATGGATGATGCGAACCACCTCTGTACGTGACATAGCCACCGCAATAGCTGCCCATGGTCTATTGTTTGTGCTGCTCGCCGTAGGTTTCCATTTTGGCAGTGTGACTGATCAGGCGAACCCAGGGACTGAGAAGGCTGTGCAAGCAGTGACGATTAATGAATCGGTAATCGATGATCAGCGCGCCGAGAAAGAAGCAGAGGCGAAAGCGAGGGCAAAGGCAGAGCAAGAGGCTGCGCGTGAAGCCGAAGCCTTGCGTCAAGCACAAGCTGAGAAAGAGGCTGAGGCGAAGGCCAAGGCTGAAGCGGAGGCTAAAGCTGAGGCGAAGGCGAAGGCCAAGGCTGAGGCGGAGGCTAAAGCTGAGGCGAAGGCTAAGGCCAAGGCTGAAGCGGAGGCTAAAGCGAAAGCAGAGGCTGAGGAAAAAGCACGCCGGGAAGCTGAGGCAAAAGCCAAGCGTGAGGCAGAGGCGAGAGCAAAGGCCGAGGCAGAAGCGAAGCGCGAGGCGCAAGCCGCTGCCGCTGAGGCGAAAGCCAAGCGCGAGGCAGAAGAACAAGCACGTCGCGTTGCTGAAGCCCGTGGGACTTTTGATGGCGCCATTCGACGGAGAATTGAACGCGCGTGGAGTCGCCCAGCAGGCGTGCCTGAGGGTTTGAGTTGTGTGGTTGCTGTGCGCTTAGGCCCCGGTGGCAGTGTGCTCACTGTTAATGTTGTGAGTAGCAGTGGGAATGCTGCATTCGATCGGTCGGCTGAAACCGCCGTTCTACGCGCTGATCCTCTGCCCATGCCTGATGAACCGGCCCTCGCCGCACCCTATCGACAAGGTGTTGAGCTAGTGTTTGACCCAGATGAGTGATACACCATTAGCCCAACACGTAAAATCATAATGCTGAACACGGTTTGGATAGAGAACATGAAAACGCTGCTTGCCCTTACCCTCGGTCTACTGCTCAGCGCACCGGCTTTCAGCCAGGTCCGCATTGAAATCACTGGCGGCGCCGAGGCCGCACTACCGATCGCTGTCGTTCCATTTCGTGAGGATCGGGTTAGCCCCGGTCTTGATGTTGCTCAATTAATTCGCGCTAATCTCTATCGCAGCGGGCTGTTTGACCCGATACAACCATCTAGCTATCTCGGCTCTCCATCACGTTTTGAAGATGTGCGCTTTCGTAACTGGCGCGCGCTCGGCGCTGACACACTAGTTGTTGGCAGCCTCTCACCGCTGGATAACGGTGACTATCGGGTGCGCTATGAACTCCTTGATGTTTACGCTGGCAATCGTATTACCGGCCAACGTTTTCGGGTTTCACCCGAGGGCCTACGGGGTCTTGCCCACACGATTTCCGATCAAATTTTTGAGGCGCTGACTGGTCGTCCCGGCGGCTTTAACACCCGCATTGCGTATGTTGAAGAGCAAGGTAGCGTAGAAAATCCTGAATATCGTCTCGTGGTTGCAGAGGCTGACGGCCATCGGCCGCAGACGATTTTGACGTCTAATGAACCATTAATGTCACCTGATTGGTCACCCGATGGTCAGCAGTTAGCCTATGTCTCCTTTGAGTCTGGCCGAAGCTCACAGATATTTATACAGAATGTAGCCACGGGTGAGCGCCGAGCGGTAGCCAGTTTTCGCGGCATCAACGGTGCACCTGCTTGGTCACCTAATGGCGAGCAACTTGCGATAACGCTCTCGCGTGGCGGTAATCCGGATATTTTCCTGATTGATGTCAATGAACGCAGTGACCCAAGGCAACTGACGCAGCATTTTGGAATTGATACGGAGCCAACCTGGTCGGCTGACGGTCAGCATCTGTACTTCACCTCCAATCGCGGCGGTGGACCACAGATCTATCGGATGGCTGTCTCTGGTGGTGAAGCGGAGCGCATTACGTTTGAAGGCGACTATAACGCAAGCCCGAGTCTCTCCAGCGATGGCCGTTTCCTTGCCTTCGCCCATCAGACTGATGCTGGATTTCAGATCGCGGTGCAAGATCTGGAGCAAGAATTTATGAGTGTACTAACGGACGGCGGACTTGATGAATCACCCACCTTCTCAGCGAGCGGCAGCATGATTGCTTATACCCGTTCGACTGAGGAGGGTACTGAGCTAGCTACTGTTTCCGTTTTTGGGCGCGTACAAGGCCAACTGATTGATTTTGATAACCCCGTTCGTGAACCCGACTGGGGTCCGCTGTAAACTTAGACGTATTCACAAACACACACAGGAGAACCTCTCATGAATCACCCTTATAAATGGCTAGCGCTGGTTTTGCTCTCACTAACGATTGCCGGCTGTGCATCCAACAATGACGATATCGATGATGGCGAGATGGCGGAAATTGATCAGGCCTCTGAGGCCAGTACCGGCGCGAAGACAGCAGGTGCTGCTAGCGGCACTGACTTTGAGGGTGAGGCACTTGAAGATCCTTCAAGTCCATTGTCTGATCGGATTGTTTATTTTGAGTACGACAGCAGTAATCTGACTAGTGATGCAATGAACCTTTTGGAAGTGCATGGTGAGTATCTATCAGATAACCCCAATCGCCAGCTCCTGGTCGAAGGCCACACCGATGAGCGTGGTGCTCGGGAGTACAACCTTGCCTTGGGTGAACGCCGCGCTGAAGCAGTCAAACAAGCCCTCGTTCTCGCCGGTGCCGGTGATCAACAGATCAATACTGTGAGCTATGGCGAGGAAAGCCCTGCGGTTAGCGGTAATAGCTCCGCTGCATGGAGTCAAAATCGCCGTGCCGAGCTGATTTACGAACGCTAGGAGGTTTTTATGTCACGCAATGCCCTCGCGCTTGCAATCGCTTTTTTGTGGGTAGCGAGTCCAAGTTTTGCCCAAAGTGGACTTGAGCAACGGGTTGAACGCCTTGAGCAGCAGCTTGATGGTAGCGCGCTCATGTCCTTAATGAATCAAGCGGAGACATTGCGTGGCGAGGTCACTACGCTACGCGGCGAAATCGAGCAATTACAGCGCCAAATTAGTGACCTAAAAAGCCAGCAGCGGGAAATTTACCTGGATTTAGATGATCGGCTGTTAAAAATGGAAGCCGGTTCTGTAAGCGAAGACACCACTACGCACCAGAGTATGACATCCGATCCAACCGCAAGCGAAGAAGCGGGTCGTCAAGACGCTGAACCCTCGCTTAGTGAAGATACAACGGTGCGCAGTGACTATGACAGTGCATTTGCCGCTTTACGTCAGGGTGACTACGATGCCGCTGTTGCGGCGTTCGAAGAGTTTTTAACCGATCACCCGGATTCAGAGTTAACAGCAAATGCACGCTACTGGCTGGGTGAGTCGCATTATGTGGTGCGCCAATTTGATCAAGCATTAGCGCATTTTCAAGCCGTCATGGATGATTACCCCGAGAGCAATAAGCGTCCTGATGCGCTGCTTAAAATCGGCTACGTATATTATGAGCAAGGTCAACTCGACACTGCGCGTGAAGCCCTTGAGCAAGTGATCGCAGAATTTCCCGACGCAACCGCTGCAAATTTGGCCAATCAACGGCTAGATCAGATGTAGAGCCACCAAATCACCAGCATCCGGTGATTGCTCGCAGCTCCGCTCCGCCGTATTATAAATGGGATCGGGTCGTTAGCTCAGTTGGTAGAGCATCGGACTTTTAATCCGCTGGTCGCAGGTTCGAATCCTGCACGACCCACCAATTTTCAAGCGCCGATTATCCTGTGAGCGCCTTGTTTTCTAGAGAGTGGTAGGTCTCAATCGCCAAGGCGCTTATGTTGTTGAACACTCGCAATGTGCTTAAATTCGGATAACGTGATGTTATCCATCCAGTTTTCTTTTCCGTGCATGATGAGAAAACACCGCACCGGCCACGGAAAGCAGCGTCAAAGCCCAAAAAAGCCAAGTAATTGGGCTTGAGAAGAAAATCACAAACTCCCCCTGTCCCATAAGCAGACCTTTCCGAAGGTTATCCTCAAGAAGCGGCCCGAGTACAAATGCGATTAGAAATGGCGCACGCGGTAATCCAGACCACATCATGAGCAATGCAACTGGTCCCATAACACCCATAACCAACACATCAAATAAACTGTTATTGACAGCGTAAGCGCCGTAAACACAGAGAACCAGTATTCCAGGCATCAACAAAGATTGCCGGACAGAGATTACTCGGCCGAGCAACGGAATTGCGAGACGCCCTATAACTAACAACAATACGGATCCGGCAATAAGCCCAATAAAAAGGGAATAAATAATTTCGATATTGTTTTGGAAAAGCAAAGGTCCTGGTTGTAGTCCATGAATCATGAAGGCGCCAAGAATAACCGCAGTAATGACATCCCCAGGAATACCCAAAGAGAGCAAGGGGATCATCGTTGCCCCTCCAACACTGCTGTTTCCTGATTCAGCGGCAATAACGCCATCTAGATTACCCTTTCCAAAGGATTCTGGATCCCGCGAGCGCCGACGCGCCTCACTGTATGAGAGAAAGGCTGCAGGAGTTGCTCCCAGTCCAGGGATTACTCCAAGAACAACACCAAGCACGCTTCCCCAAAGAAATGTCCGCCAGTAGGCAAAAAATTCAGCTACCTTTAATCTGGTTTTCCCGAGTGAAGCAACAGCCGTCTTGCCATGCTCTGTAGTTTGAAAAAGCCGAAACACCTCGGGTAACGCGAAAAGTCCGATAAGAACGGGCACTAAACTCACTCCACCACGCAATGGTGTGATATCAAAAGCAAACCGTGGCGTACCGACAATAAGATCAGTACCAATTGTAGCGAGCAGCAAACCAAGTGCGGCAGCAATAAACCCTTTCAGCAAACTCTCTCCTGCAACACCTGAAACGATGGTGAGAGAAAAAACCACGAGAGTAAAAAGCTCTGGCGCACCGAACTGCAGTGCAAATTTAGCAAGCCATGCAGCAAGGACAATCAGCACTAAATTTGAAATAAGGTCACCAATTACCGATGCATACAGTGCACCGTGAAGCGCAATGCGTGCCTTACCCTGACGCGCTAACGGGTTGCCATCCAATAATGTACATGAGGCAGCGGGCGTTCCTGGCGTATTGATTAGCACAGCGCTAATCGATCCACCAAACATCCCTCCCTTATAGACGCCGAGCAGAAGCAAGATTGCAGCAACAGGCGGCATGGCAAACGTAAAAGGAAGTACCACTGCAACCGCCATTACCGTGCTCATACCAGGAATAGCGCCGATAAAAACTCCAATGAGAACACCACTAATCAAAGCAAAAAGGCTTTCTGCCTCACTGAACAGCATAAAACCAGCTAAGAGTTCACCTAACATTTAGTGTCTTCCGTGATCATTACATGAGCCACAGCAATGGCCCCAGCGGTATAAGCACATTGGCGAAATGAATAAAAAATAGTGTGAGCGTTAACGGCATGAGCACACCTGCCAGCAGCAGTACCCCATAAGATCGCTCACCCGCTAACAAGGCATACGCCACAAAAGCCACCATCGAAGGGATTAAAAGGCCAAATTTTAAGCAAGCAATGTAATACGGGATGAGCATTAATAAACTCATCCAAAAACGCCCCGGCACTGAATGAAGCGACTCGGATATGACAGATGCCATGCTTGTGTTATTGGCTACATTTGAAAAATTCTTAAGCGCCAGCACAGACCCCGCTAGCAATAAAATAATGGCCAAAAATCGCGGCCAAAATGACGGCGAGTGGGCGAGGTTGTCGGCGCTGTACGGGACACTGGTACCGGCTGGAATAACCCAAAAAACAAGAGCCAATCCCAGCAACACCATAACAAGCCCTGAGATGAGATCACGCATTAACATCCCTCGCACAAAAATCACTCAAAATTTTGCGCTTTGCTAAGCCACCGCAAACTTATGCCATGCGCCAATGCGGCCCAACCCGATTTGCCAGTAGTCAGGCAGGGATAGGACCGCACTAACTTCGGTCTTTGCATTTCACCAATTAGAGATCTAGCCGTTCAACGAGGTTTTCAAAACCTTCACGCTGTGTTTTAGCAAACTCTCTACTAGCGTCTGGTGCGCGGATGTCAGGAATTGACCCAAGAGTTCTTACTTTCTGTTGCCACTCAGTATCACCTTGCACATCTTGCATTAATTGTACTAGTGCTGCGTGAGCCTGCTCGTCCATTCCAGGTGGACCCACAATCGCACTCCAGCCAACAAGATTTTCAAGGCCAGAATGACCTAGTTCACTGACAGTAGGCACGTCCGGCAAGTCTTCATGCCGCTCCTGCGAGGTAACAAGTAATGGTTGTACTTGGTTGCTCTGAATTTGCTGAAGCATAGGTGCTAAGTTGCCACAGAAAAAATCAATATGGCCACCAGCCACGGCGCTTAATGCAGGCCCTTCACCTTGGTCTGGAACATGCGTTGCAGCTGCTGTTGGATTATCAAAACCCATGGATTCAAGTAGGCGCAAAGCAGCGAATTGATTGAGCGAACCAATTCCAGAGGAGTTATAGGTCACTGCTCCCGGAGAAGCTTCAATCGCCTTCTTAAGACCTGCTAGATCGGAATAAACCTTATTTGGGCCAGTAACACAGGCGAAAGGATCGGTGGAAAGCAAACCGACGTAGGTAAATCCATCCGGATCATACGGAACATCTCGAAGTGCCGGTCCCACAGCTAAGGTCGCAACACGACCAAGCAAGAGATGATATCCGTTAGGCTCAGCGCTATAGACATGATCTGAGCCAACGACACCACCGGCACCT
>Ga0102930_1000013_pt1 | contig 55985 bp, 56 predicted proteins | sample SalPon1_B_H2O_MG_FD_84514 | JGI IMG/M metagenome (GOLD analysis project Ga0102930, IMG submission 84514) | Salt pond water microbial communities from South San Francisco under conditions of wetland restoration - Salt Pond MetaG R1_B_H2O_MG | ecosystem: Environmental > Aquatic > Non-marine Saline... | reverse complement strand
TTCCCACGTGTTACTCACCCGTCCGCCGCTCGCCAGCATCCCGAAGGACCTGCTGCCGCTCGACTTGCATGTGTTAGGCATGCCGCCAGCGTTCAATCTGAGCCAGGATCAAACTCTTCAGTTTCAAGAGTAGTAGTCGGTTAAGCCGACAAATCTTGGCTCGACACAAGGCATACTAGAAATTTCTAGGTTGCTCTTAAGTCGATATCTCTGCGTTAACAGTGATGCCGACACGAGCACCCACACAAGTTGTCTGGTCCATCTTGTTAAAGAGCGCCAAATCTTTCGATTGGCAGGGCCGCGCATTCTATGCCTACGCCGCCATGGGTCAAGTCCTATATTCAAGAACTATCACCGTCAGGGATTCCCTGACTGCGGGCCGCGCATTCTAATCGTTTGCGCTGCCGCGTCAACTTCTTTTGCTGCTGGAAGATGACCCCGCCGAAGCGAGAAAGAGAAGTCTACAGCATCACCAAAGACTGTCAACGTCCTGTCATAACCTTTTTTCTAACATGACTCGCGCAAACCGCCGTTTACCCACCTGCACAACATGCTCTGCTTCGGCATACAGTATCTGCGCGCTATCTTCCACGCGCTCGCCATCAATTCTAACAGCACGCTGCTTGAGCATACGCAGGGCTTCTGAAGTGCTTGGTACCAATTCAACTTGTTTAAGCAACGCGACTAAACCCACACCCTCTGCCGCCACCTTAATCGTGTGCTCAGGCATCGCTTCAGGCAATGCACCACGCTGGAATTGCGCAACAAACCCTGCATGTGCACGCTGCGCTGCTTGCGCATCATGAAACCGACTTACCAACTCATTCGCCAATTCAAATTTAGCGTCGCGGGGATTAAGCCCGGCCTCAACATTGCGCTTAAGCGCGTTAATGTCTGATAAATCACGAAAGCTCAACAACTCAAAATAACGCCACATCAAATCATCAGAAATCGACATGAGCTTGCCGTACATCTCGGCAGCCGGCTCACGGATACCGACATAGTTGCCTAACGACTTCGACATTTTTTGCACCCCATCCAAGCCCTCCAACACCGGCGTGGTGATGAGCACTTGCGGGGCTTGGCCGTATTCACGTTGCAATTCACGGCCCATGAGTAGGTTAAATTTCTGATCGGTGCCGCCAAGCTCCACATCCGCCCGAAGCGCTACTGAGTCATAGCCTTGGACGAGCGGGTAGAGAAACTCATGAATCGCAATTGGCTGATTGCCTTTATACCGCTTACTAAAATCATCGCGCTCTAACATGCGCGCCACCGTCGAGCGTGAGGCGAGCGCTATCATATCGGTTGCGCTCATTGACGCCATCCATTGCGAGTTAAAAGCAATTTCCGTGCGCTCGGGGTCGAGTATGCGAAAAATCTGCTCGCGATAGGTTTGTGCATTCCGCGCGACATCATCTGGGGTCAGCGGCTTACGGGTTGCGCTGCGGCCGGTCGGATCACCAATCATGCCGGTGAAATCACCAATCAAAAATATGACCTGGTGGCCGAGCGCTTGGAACTGCCGCAGCTTGTTCACCAATACGGTGTGGCCTAGGTGCAGATCCGGCGCAGTCGGATCAAAGCCGGCTTTAATACGCAGCGGCCGATCGCCCGCTAGCCGCTCTTTGAGCTCATCCTCACGAATAATCTCATCGGCTCCTCGCCGAAGGATTTCTAACGCAGCATCCACACTGCTCATGATCCGCTCCTACCCCAGTAAATGATCCCGTAGATCGTTAGTTTACCCAAAAAAAGCCCTCACCCGCGCGGTCTTGCCCGTTGACCAGGCCCTGACGCCCCGCTATCGTTCACGCGCATGACTCAAGCGCAGCCTGACAACGCGTCGAAAAACCCCTCCAAAACATCTTTTTGGGGGCCTAAGCGTATTCGCAACACGCTATTAGTGCTCGGTGCGAGTTTAATTGTCAGCGGGCTATTATTGCCCCTTGATAACGCCACGCCGGTGGTTAACGACAGCGCGCAAGCGCTTGATCTGAATTTATCCGAGCGCGACACCACACCTGCCTCAACCCGAGCGCCAGTGCCTGACGCCAATGCTTTGCGCGAAGCGGCATTATCCACGCCAGCACCGAGCGCGTCTGAACCCGCGGTAAAACCATCAGCTGATCCAAGCAACGCTGACAGCGGCATTTGGCAAACCCAAACGGTAGGTTCGGGTGATAATTTAGCGGCCGTTTTTAATCGCGCCGGCTTTTCCGCGCAAGATGTCCACGAAGTCATCAGCGTTAGTGCTGACACGCAAGCCCTGGTGCGCATCTACCCCGGCGATGAAATTCATTTGCTGAGTAACGAGGATAATCAATTACAGGCCATTCGTTACCCCATTGATGAGACTCGTACCTTATATGTCGAACGCAAGCCCGATGGCGATTATAAGAGCCGGATCCAAACCCGGCCCTTAGAAAAACGCGTCGCTCAAGCACAAGGCACCATCACTAGCTCTTTATATAATGCCGCGGTGGATGCTGGACTCGATGATCGGCTCATCATGAACCTTGCCAGTATTTTTGGCTGGGATATCGATTTTGCACTGGATATTCGCCGCAATGATCAATTTACCGTGATCTATGAAACGTTGTTTCGTGACGGCGAAAAAATTCGCAATGGCAATATCATCGCGGCTGAATTTGTAAACCGCGGTGAGCGCTTTCGTGCACTGCGCTATACGAAAGCCGATGGCCGCAGCGATTATTACTCGCCTGATGGCCATAGCATGCGGAAAGCATTTTTACGCACGCCGACAGATTTCACGCGAGTGAGTTCCGAGTTTAACCCCAACCGAGTTCACCCGGTTTATGGGACGACTCGTCCTCATCGTGGCACCGATTATGCCGCCCCGCCGGGGACGCCGATTAAGGCCGCGGGAGATGGCAAAATTATCCACCGCGGCACTAAAGGTGGCTACGGTAATACCGTTATTCTCAGCCATGGCACACGCTATACCACGCTCTATGCACACATGCGTGCTTTTGCCAACGGCCACCGCATTGGTGATCGTGTCAAACAAGGCGACATCATCGGCTATGTCGGTAGCACCGGTCTTTCTACCGGTCCACATTTGCATTACGAATTCCGCGTTGATGGCGTCCACCGCAATCCACGCACCGTCGATTTGCCCAAGGCTATGCCCATTGATGAGCGGTATCGGGCTGATTTTAAGCGCAGCACCGCAAAGGTTCTGGCACGACTTGATCAACTCAGCCGCACCCGGCTGGCCAGGGCCGACAACTGAACCGGTCAACTCAGACGATGTACTTCATTGGGCTCATGTCGGGCACCAGTCTGGATGGCATTGATGCTGCCCTCGTTCATTTTGGTGCCAGCGGCGACATCGCCTTAAATGGCTTTTGCCACACGCCTTACTCCCCAGCACTAACCACCACGCTGCAGCAAACAAATGCCCACACACCGCTTGCCGAGGCCTTAAGCGTTGATGCTCATCTCGCCGACTCCTATGCTAAAGCCGTTGCTGCTCTGCTCCAGCAAACCAACACAACGCCCGAAGCGATTAATGCCATTGGCTTACATGGCCAAACCGTCTGGCATGCCCCAAATCAGCACCCGCCAATTAGCTGCCAACTTGGTGACCCGAGTCGTCTAGCAGAGCGCACGGGCATCACGGTTGTGGCTGATTTTCGCCAGCGTGATTTGGCAGCGGGCGGTCAAGGCGCACCCCTTGCCCCATTGTTTCATAGCGCTTTGTTTGGGGCGGCGCATTCACGCGGCGTCGTTAATCTTGGTGGCATTGCGAACTTAAGTGTACTTGCCGCTGGCGGCAAGGTGGTTCGGGGCTATGACTGCGGCCCGGCCAATACCCTACTTGACCAATGGGCGATGCGGCATCAGCAGCAACCGTTTGATGCCAACGGCACCTGGGCGGCGAGTGGCAAGGTCGATCATGCGCTGCTTGCTCGGCTACAAACCGATGGGTTTTTCCATCAGCCAGCACCCAAAAGCACCGGACCTGAGCACTTCAATTTAGCCTGGCTTAATGCCCAGTTGACCGGCAAAGAATCGGCGGTGGATGTTCAGGCAACGCTAGCGGCGTTAACTGCCTGGGGCGTGAGCAAAGCCGTGCAGGAAAACGGTGAAGGGTTAACGGAGTTGATTATCGGTGGTGGGGGTGCCCGTAATACTGATCTAATCACCAGAATCGCGCAGCAATTACCGAACGTAAACGTCATCAATAGCGATGCATGCGGCCTGCCAGCTGAGGCCATTGAATCGGTAGGATTTGCTTGGCTAGCGCGGGCAACGCTGCAGAGGCAAGCCTTTGATTTAGCCGCGATCACCGGCGCAAAACGACCGGTGATCCTTGGCGGTATTTATCCCGCTTAAGCGTCTAAGCGCTATCGCCTAGACACCAAATGATGAGCCACAGCCACAAGTGGTGCTGGCATTCGGATTGCGAATGACAAACTGAGCGCCCTCAAGACCCTCAACATAATCAATCTCAGCACCTTCTAAATAAGCACTGCTCATTGGGTCAACCAACAACGTGACGCCATGATTTTCCACCACCGCATCGCCAGGCTCTTCGCTTTCATCAAACATAAAGCCATATTGAAAGCCAGAACACCCGCCACCTGAGATATAGACCCGTAGCTTTAGGTCGTTGTTTTCCTCGTCCTCGAGAAGCTGGCGGACTTTTGTTGCCGCGCTATCGGTAAAGATCAGGAGGTCTTCCTGCTCAGCCACTTCCGTCATTGCTTAATCCTCGGCTGATGAGTAATGCGTTACGACTATTCTGAGTCGCAAGCCTGCCTGCCGTCAATTGCCTACGGCAGAACGGGTACACGCCAGAGACCGGCCGTTTCCGCTAACCCAAACATTAAATTCATATTTTGCACCGCTTGCCCGGCCGCGCCTTTGACCAGGTTATCTTCAACCACCAACACAACGGCCATATCACTATCGATAGGACGATGCACAGCAATCCGAACCATATTGCTGCCAGTGACTGTCCGTGTTTCGGGATGGCTATCGGGCGCAAGCACATCGACAAACGGCTCTTTGCCATAGCGCGTTTCAAACAACGCCTGCAGATCAAGCTCAGGATCGTGCAAACGCGCATAAAGCGTGGCGTGAATGCCCCGAATCATTGGCACCAAATGGGGCACAAACGTCAGCCCCACCTCAGCGCCTGCGGCTTTTGCTAGGCCTTGTTGGATTTCTGGCAAATGCCGATGCCCGCCGGCGCCATAGGCGTGGAAGTTTTCGGCCGCTTCACATAACAACGTATGCTGCTTTGGCTGGCGGCCGGCACCGCTTGCACCCGATTTTGCATCCGCGATCAATGCCGTTGTATCGACCGCGCTGGCCTCTAGTAATGGCATCAAACCTAATTGCACTGCCGTGGGATAACACCCGGGGTTGGCCAGAAGTTGCGCATGACGAATATCCTCACGATTGCGCTCAGGCAGGCCATAGACTGCTGTTGCCGCTAGTTCTGGGCATTCGTGTGTCATGCCATACCAACGCGACCAGAGGGCTAAATCATGGATCCGAAAATCGGCACCTAAATCAATCACTCGCACACCATGCTCGATCAGCGCTGGTGCCATGGCCATGGCGGTTCCATTCGGCGTGGCAAAAAACACAACATCACAGTCATGCAAAGCCGTGGTATCCGGCGCTGAAAATGTGAGATCGAGCACCCCACGCAGATTAGGGAAGACCGCATCAACCGCCGTGCCGGCTTTGGTACGGGAGGTAATCACCTGCAAAGAGACATCAGGATGGCCTGCGAGCAAGCGCAGCAACTCGACCCCGGTATACCCCGTTCCGCCTACAATACCGGCGTTGATCATAGCGACACTCCGTTCAGATGCACTTAATGCGTATTATAATGCCAGATTGAAGAGAAGGCGTAGAATAGACCCGGTAACCCATGGAGACAGGCTCATGCCGCGCAAAGAATGGCTCATTGGATTAATGGTGTTTGTCATCTTAGGAGCAGTGAGTTTTGTTTGGCTGGCCCCACCGCCTGGTGAACCCGCGCCCGCGATCGAATTTGAAATGCTCAATGGTCAGTCAGTAGAACTCGCCTCACTTAAAGGTGAACCGGTGCTTATTCAATTTTGGGCGACTGACTGCACCACTTGTGTCAGTGAAATGCCGGATTTAATGGAGTTACACCACGCGCTGCATGCCGATGGACTAAACTTAGTGGGGGTTGCTATGGCCTATGACCCAGAGGATCGCGTGCGCCGCCTTGTTGCGCGTAAAGGCCTACCCTATGCCATTGCACTTGATAACGGCGGGGTTATTGCCGATGCGTTCGGCAACGTTCGCGTCACCCCGACGACCGTGCTCATTGATGCTGAAGGCCGCGTGGTCTGGCAGCGTATCGGGTTGCTGGATTTTGACCGTCTGCACGAAGAAATCACTGAATTACTGCCGGAAGAACGCTCGGCATGATGGCGCTTTGGATTAAGTCATTTCACATCATCAGTGTGGTGACCTGGTTCGCGGCGATATTTTATTTACCGCGGCTATTTGTCTATCACGCCATGGCCGAAGATGCGGTGAGTCGCGAGCGGTTTAAAGTCATGGAGCGCAAGCTCTACCGCGGCATCATGAATCCCAGCGCGGTAGTAGCGGTCGGTTTAGGGGTAGCCTTGGTTGTTATTCAGCCATTGTGGCTACAACAAGGCTGGCTACAGGTAAAAATCTTGTTGGTGGTAGGGCTAATTGGCTACCATCTCTATTGCGGTCGACTTATGCGCGGCTTTGCAGAGGATCGCAACCCCCATGGCCATGTTTGGTATCGCTGGTTTAACGAGATCCCGGTCGTCGTGCTGATTGCGGTGGTTTTACTGGTAGAATTTAAACCATGGCCTTAGTGACCGCGGGAAAGGGCTTACCCGCCCTAGCATTTCGTGCTACCTTAAATCGTACTATTTGAGTCCTGTATAGGCCATGTCGATGAATACGCATACTCAATCAGGTCGTCACGACACTTATTTACGCGATCTGCTGCAACAAGCCGGTTTGCGTGCTACCCGCCAGCGCCTGGGCTTGGCTGAGCTTATCTTTGGTCATGGTGAACGCCATCTGACCGCTGAAGGACTGTATGCTGAAGCCACTGAGGCGGGGCTAAGACTCTCGCAAACCACCGTGTACAACACCCTCCATCAGTTCACGGAAGGCGGGCTATTGCGAGAGATCCTAGCCGATCCGCGGCGAATTTATTTTGATACCAATGTCGATCCGCATCATCACTTTCTCGATGAAGAAACGGGTGATATGGAAGATATTCCGGCCGATGGCATTGCCGTCAGCGCTCTGCCAACGCCGCCACCGGGTAAAACAATTGAAGGCGTGGATGTCATTGTGCGCGTACGCCGTCCCGCCTGACCGGAGAATCGCTATTCAGGCGTCCTAACGGCGTCCGGCACGAATCAGCCCACCCAATCCATGGCGATCCATCGTGGCATTTAAATGCGCACGCACGCAGGTCGGTGTTTCACATTCAAGTACAGCAGCAAGCAGATCTTTTGACTCGGCAAGACTCACGCTGCGAATCGCCCATTTAACCCGCAACAACCGGCCGCTACTCATAGATAGGCCTTCAAGGCCCATGGCCACTAATAACGGCGCGACGGCAGGATCAGCGGCCATACTGCCGCAAATAGACACAGGCTTACCGATACGCTGACCCGCGGCAGCCACCTCACTAATCGCACGGATCACCACCGGATGGAGTTCGTCATACAGTGAGGCCACGCGGGCGTTGTTGCGATCCACTGCGAGCAAATACTGCGCTAAATCGTTACTGCCAATTGAGAGAAAATCGAGTCGCCTCGCGAGTGCCTCGGCCTGATACACCGCCGAAGGCACCTCAATCATCGCCCCCACTGCTGGCATAGACGTTACGATACCCTCTTCGGCCAACTCCTCCCGCGCCCGTGCAAGAAGCGCGGCGGCCTGCTCGGCCTCCTCAATGCGGGTGACCATCGGAAACATTAAACGTAAGTTATTGAGCCCAACCGAGGCGAGCAGCATGGCGCGTAATTGGGTGAGAAATATCTCTGGATGATCAAGCGTCATGCGCAGTCCGCGCCAGCCCAAAAATGGGTTCTCATCATCGACTGGGAAATAGGCAAGCGGTTTATCGCCCCCCACATCTAAGGTTCGCAGGGTAACCGGCAATGGGGCAAACGCCTCCAAAACCTCGCGGTAGAGCACCGCTTGTTCTTGCTCACCCGGAAATCGATCACGAATCATGAATGGAAATTCGGTGCGATGCAGCCCCACCCCCGCACAACCTATCTCCAGCGCGCGCTCGATCTCCGCGGCAAGACCGGTATTCACATAAAGCGCGATACTTGCACCATCAGAGGTTTCTGCCGGCTCTCCCGCTAACTGGGCAAGCTCCGCGGTGAGCTCTGCTTCCTCTTGTTGCAAGCGGGTGTATTCTGCGCGCAGCGGGTCCGAGGGGTCGACTTCAACCCGGCCGCGGTAGCCATCCACAATTAAAGCCCGGCCATGCAAACTATCAACAGGCAGTTCCCGCACGCCCATCACCGCCGGTATGCCAAGCGCCCGCGCTAAAATAGCAATATGTGAGTTGGCCGATCCGCCGGCTGAAATAACACCGACTAATTGTTTCGGCGGTATTTCAGCCAATTGCGAGGCGCTTAAGTCTTCGCCCACTAAAATCGCCTGTTCAGGCAATGTGCGAGTGTCCTTTTCAACGGCGAGCAAGCGGGCGAGAACACGCCGGCCTACATCGCGCAAATCACTGCCACGCTCGCGTAAATAACGATCTTCCATCGCGTCAAAGCGACGTGCATGCGCGGCAACCGCTTGGCGTAAGGCAAACGCGGCCCAATGCCCGGCTTGAATATGCTCAACGACGCCTGCTTTTAAGCTATCGCCATCAAGCATTTGCAAATAAACATCAAAGAGTCGTTGTTCCGCCTCAGGTAGCTGGCCTTGCATGCGGGCCGCCAACGCCTGGATGTCATCGCGCACCGCGACGACGGCGTGCTCAAAGGCTTCTATCTCAAAAGCCGGATCCCTCGCAGGCCGATCAGGCACGCGGTCCAAATCAGCGTCCACAGTCAACACAAATCCAGTGCCCATTGCGACTCCACTTGCACCGCCTATGCCATCCACAGCAAGCGGGCGCTCAGGCGATGTCGCGAACTCATCCGCGAGTTCGCCACGAACACGAGCATGCGCAATGACCCCAGCCAATTGTGCCGCCATGGTCACAAGAAACGCGACTTCCGCATCATTAAAGCGCTCACGCGCGTGGCGCTGGACCACAATCACGCCAAGGCGGGATTGATAGTGGATAATGGGAACGCCTAGGAAGGAGTGAAAATGCTCCTCACCGGCCTCTGGAAAATAACGAAAGCGCGGATGACGATCCGCATTTTCAAGGTTAATTGATTCCTCACGCTCAGCCACCAATCCGACGAGCCCTTCGGATAGATTAAGCCGAATTTGCCCCACCGCCTCAGGATTTAGGCCTTGGGTGGCCATAAGTCGTAACTGAGCCGCATCGGGCTCCAGTAGATACACCGAACAGACATCGGCTGCGGTAACCTCAGCGACTTGTTGAACAATAATGCTCAGGGCTTGTTCGAAATGACTCGCCGCATTGACGGCTTGAACAATGCGGTGGAGCGACTCGAGCACGGCGCTCAGCCCTCCTGCGAGCGCTGCTGAATTACGGGTGCTAACCCGGGACCTAAATCTGCCGGCCGAGTGGGTGGGCCCGCCGGGAAAAGTAGGGGGGCAAGTTGCTCTAAGGCCCGCTCATAGACCTTGCGTTTAAACGAGACGACTTGTTCAAGCGGATGCCAATAGGACACCCAACTCCAATCATCAAACTCAGGCTCGGTACTGGCATCGAGGCGCACTTGAGCGTCATCGACTAGTAGCTTTAGCATAAACCAAATTTGTTTTTGCCCAATACACGCCGGGCGTTGGCGACGACGGACTAAATGCGCCGGCAGCCGATAGCGCAGCCAGCCGCGAGTGGCGCCGAGCACAGTCACATCAGCCGGATAGAGGCCAACCTCTTCGTTTAACTCACGATAAAGTGCTTCCTCCGGGCTTTCGTCACGCTGAATCCCGCCCTGCGGAAACTGCCAGGCATCTTGGCCAATACGCCGTGCCCAGAGAAGCTGGCCGACGTTATTGGCTAAAATAATCCCGACATTCGGGCGAAAACCATTTGAATCAATCACTTACTACACCGATTACGAAATTTCATTGTATCTCATTCTTCCACAGAGCAGAATCTTTGAACAATTTCACAACTTGAGCAGATCCCGTGCAGCTTGCCATCTTTGATCTCGATAATACCTTGCTGGGTGGAGATAGCGATTATTTATGGGGGCAATACCTCATTGAGCAAGGCGCCGTCTCGCAAGCCAACTATGAAGCAAAAAATGCCCGCTTTATGCGCGAATACGAAGCGGGGCAGCTTGATATCGCGACGTTTTTAGCCTTTGCACTGGCGCCGCTTGCGCAAACAAATTACGCCACCCTGCTGCGCTGGCGTGCCGCGTTTATCACGAGTCACATCACACCAAGAGTCCTCCCCGCCGCCCAAACATTGGTCAATGAACACCGTAATCAAGGCCATACGCTTATGATTATTACTGCAACCAATCGCTTTGTGACCGAGCCGATTGCCGCGATGTTTGGTATCCCCTTGTTACTTGCAACTGAGCCCGAGGTTGTTGATGGCGCGTTCACCGGCCGTCATATCGGAACGCCCACCTTTCAGGCGGGCAAAGTCACCGCCCTGCAGGCTTGGCTTGAGGCCGAGGGCAAGCGTGCTGAGGCGATTTACTTCTACAGCGACTCGCACAATGATTTAGCGCTGCTTGAGCATTGTGACCACCCGATAGCGGTTGACCCAGACCCCATTCTTCTGGCCGCGGCAGAACAAAACCACTGGCCCATCATCACGCTACGTAAGGGCGATCGACCACAGCCATTGAGGAGTGAGGCATCATGAAAATCCTCACATTAATGCTTGGACTGCTATGGGTTGTTGTCACGGGCGCGGTCAATGCAGCGGATATCCGCGTGGAAAATGCATGGGCGCGGGCCACTGCCCCTGGGCTACCCACCGGCGCGGTTTATTTTGATCTAATTAATACCGCGGCACGGGGCGATCAACTGATTGGGGTTAGCACAGCCCGCGCACCGCGCGCTGAAATCCACCGAACCATCGAGTCCAGCGGCAATAGCCAAATGGTGCACACCCCAACCGTGCGCATTCCTGCCGAACAAAGCGTTACTTTTGCACCTACAGGACGCCATATTATGCTCATGGGCCTGACTCAAGCCCTAGCTGAGGGCGAACGCTTCACGCTGACCCTGGCATTCTCCAGCGCAGAGCCCATTGTTGTTGAGGTCGAGGTTAAAGCCCCAACCGCCATGGATCACTAAAGCACGCGAGAGAAGCGCCGTTCGCTGCGCGCTTGCTCGAGATACGCATCAAATGGCATGGCCACATTGCGCAAAAAGAACTGGCCACGATCACTCACCGCGAGGCCTGTTTGTTGAATCTCCACCAAGCCATCATCAACCAACGGCGATAAGGCAGCTAAAGCGCTGGCAAAATACTGCTTAAACACCACACCGTGACGCTCTTCAACCATCGCGAAATCAACCTTGCCCTGACACATAATCGCTTGAATCACATCACGGCGCAGGCAGTCATCGGCTCGCATTTCTAAACCACGCCAAATCGGTAATTGACCCGCCAATACTGCTTCCGCATAACACTGAGGATCGCGTTTGTTTTGGCTGTAAGAATCACCAATTTGTCCAATTGACGAGGCACCTAAACCTATCAAATCCAAATCGGGCCGTGTGGCATAGCCTTGAAAATTTCGATGGAGGGTCGCGTTATCTGCTGCTTGCGCGAGCGCATCGCTTGGAAGCGCAAAATGGTCCATTCCAATATAGCGATAGCCCTCTTTTGCCATTCGCTGCATCGCTTCCATTAATAAGGTGAGCTTTGCCTCCGCTGGCGGCAAACTATCCTCTGGAATTTGCCGCTGGATCTTAAACAACTGCGGCATATGCGCATAGTTATACAGCGCGATACGATCAGGCCGCATCGCCATGACTGCATCCAAAGTGCGGGATAACCGCGCGGGCGTTTGCAGCGGCAGGCCATACATTAAATCCAGATTAATCGAGAGAAAGCCCTGCGCTCGTGCTTCAGCAACCACATCAGCGGTATCTTCGACGCTTTGCACGCGATTAACGGCCTTTTGCACATCGGGGTCAAAATCCTGTACCCCAAGGCTCAATCGGTTAAAGCCTAGTTCGGCCAATCGCACGATGCGCTCGCGATTCACCGTGCGCGGATCGATCTCAATAGAAAACTCCCGCATCGCTGGATCGGCAAGTGCGAAGCGATCATGAATCGCGGTGATGAGTATGGCTAAATCATCATCCGTGAAATACGTCGGAGTACCACCGCCTAAGTGTAGTTGCTCAATCGGACGGTCATCGTCAAATAATGCCGCCTGCAAATCGAGCTCTTGGATTAAGTGCGCTAAATAAGTCTTTGCCCGGCGGTAGTTTGCCGTAATGACTTTATTGCAGGCGCAGTAAAAACACACCGTTTTACAAAACGGTACATGCACATAGAGCGACAGCGGCCGTGGCATCGGATCCTCATTCGACCATTCCACCCGCTGGCGATAGGTCTGGGCATCAAACGCTTCGGTAAATTGAGCGGCGGTTGGGTACGAGGTATAGCGCGGTCCGGTCACGTCGTAACGACGCAGTAGCTCGCGCTCTAGGGGCAAGTTCTTGGCCATGGCAGCCGCCTTAGTCAGCCGTTAAATGGCCTCTACAATAGCGCTAAGGCTCAAGCGATCGCTTGATTTGGATCAGGCCAAGCTTTGATCAAACGCCAGTGAGTGCAGCAAGGACAAATAATCCCACTACACAAATAAACCCACCAATCCAAAGCCAACTCCGCCAACCAGGGCGATTGGCGACATAAGCACTGGCATAGCCGACCCGCAAGGCAAAAAAACCAAGCGCTAAGGCATCAATACCCACCTGATGCGCTTCTAACTGATGGGCAATAATCACCGCCGCTGCAAACGCTGGGAAAGCCTCAAAGGTATTGAGTTCCGCCCAATAAGCGCGCTGCTGCCAGCCACTAAGCCGCGCTAACCATTCTCGTGGCTGGGCGTTGTCATAACCGCCCGCTGACTTGGACATGCCAGCCAATACAAACGGCATGAAAATCATTGCCAACACGGTCCAATAGGCAATGCTCAATTTTTTTCTCCTGCAAGTGTAGCGGCGATGGCTCGATGACCGATATCGGTACGCATAAAACACGCCTTCCAATGTAGATGGCTCGCTAAGTCGTAGGCATTTTTTTGCGCGGCAATAATGTCATCACCAAGCGCACAGGCACAAAGCACACGTCCACCAGCGGTAATGACTTCGCCATCGGCATTAATCGCTGTACCCGCATGAAAGACTTTGCCGGGTCGTTGAGCAGCGGCATCCAGTCCTGTGATGACATGGCCGCGATCATAGTGGCCAGGATAACCGCCGGCGGCAATAACGACGCCTAAACAAGGGCGTGGATCCCAACTCACGGTCTGATGGGCCAACTCCCCATCAAGCGCCGCTTTAAAGAGGGTCACCGGATCACTGGTTAAGCGCAACATAATAGGCTGTGTCTCTGGGTCACCGAGCCGGACATTAAATTCCAACACACGCGGCGCACCGCTAGCATCAATCATTAATCCGGCATATAAAAATCCAGTAAAACCACGACCTTCAGCCACCAACCCCTGAACGGTTGGCGTAATAATTTCTTTAAGAATGCGGGCATGCAGGGCGTCGGTCACAACCGGAGCTGGCGAATACGCGCCCATGCCACCAGTGTTGGGCCCCACATCACCTGCATCACGGGCTTTGTGGTCTTGTGAGCTTGCCAGTGGCAAGACCGTCTCACCATCCACCAGAGCAATAAAGCTCGCCTCCTCACCGACCAAATAGTCTTCCACCACAATGCGCGCACTGGCATCGCCAAAGGCACCGGCAAGCATTGTTTCGGCGGCCAGCAAAGCCTCATCAAGGCTCAGAGCAACAACGACTCCCTTACCCGCTGCGAGGCCATCGGCCTTAATCACCAATGGCGCGCCCCGGGCCTGGATATAGGCCCGCGCCTCGTCAATATCATCAAAGGTCTCGTACTGAGCGGTGGGAATGTGGTGGCGGGCTAGAAAGGCTTTCGCAAACGCTTTCGACGCTTCAAGCTCGGCGGCGAGTCGGCCTGGTCCCAAGCAGGCTAGATCTCGCTCCGCAAAGGCATCAACAATCCCTTCCGCCAAGGGCGCTTCTGGACCAACAATGGTCATGTCCACCTCAAGCTTGCCGGCGATCTCGCGCAAGCCTTCAATGTCTTCAGCGCCCGCATTAATATTCTCTACCCCAGGCTCGGCGGCGGTGCCTGCATTCCCCGGGGCGACATACACCGTTTTAGTTTGCGCGGATTGTGCAAGCCGCCATGCCAGTGCATGTTCACGGCCGCCATTACCGACTAGCAAAATCTTCATGCCCTGCTCCTTAATGACGGAAGTGCCGCATGCCGGTAAATACCATGGCAAGCCCATGCTCATCGGCCGCAGCAATGACTTGATCATCACGCATTGATCCGCCTGGCTGAATAATCGCCCGAACGCCAGCGGCGGCGGCTTGATCAATACCATCGCGAAACGGAAAAAATGCATCCGAAGCCAACACGGAACCGGCTAAGGATAAACCCGCATCTTCTGCCTTGCGCACACCAATGCGTGCGCTATCCACACGACTCATCTGCCCGGCACCAATACCAAGCGTGCGCCCACCACGGCCGTATACAATGGCATTGGATTTTACAAATTTAGCCACCCGCCAGACAAAATCCAGATCAGCTTGCAGGGCTTTATCCACTGGTGTTTGGGTGACACATCGCAAACCCGCCGCGCCAAACATGGCTTGATCCGCTTGCTGGACAAGCAATCCACCGCCAATTGGTTGTGACCACCATGCCTGTGATCGCTCCTCGCTCGCGGCAATTTCAAGCACGCGAACATTAGCCTTGCATGCGCTAGCGGCCAATGCCTCTGGCGCGAATCCCGGGGCTAGAATCACTTCAACAAATTGCTGCTCAATAATGCGCTCAACAGTGACCGCATCAAGGGGCTGATTAAACGCAATAATCCCACCAAACGCAGACGTTGGATCGGTCGAAAATGCAGCTTCGTAGGCATCGAGCAAATTAGCCGCGGTCGCCACTCCGCAGGGATTGGCATGTTTAACGATAACGCAAGCCGGTGCCGCAAAGGCACTCACACATGACCAAGCCGCATCGGCATCGGCTAGGTTGTTATAGGAAAGTGCTTTGCCTTGATGGGTATGGTAGTTCGCAAAGGCGCCCGCCGGCGCATTCGGGTGGCGATAGAACGCCGCGCTTTGATGCGGGTTCTCGCCATAGCGCAAATCCGCGACTTTTTCATAGGTGTGGTTGAGCTGGTCGGGAAATAGCGCCGGTTCACTCGTTGTATCGGCGTGTTGCGCCGATAGATAATGACTAATGGCCGCATCGTAACGGGCAACATGATTAAACGCGGCCACAGCAAGCGTAAAGCGTTGTGTATCCGTTAGCCCACCGGCGCTAGTCACTGCCTCAATCACCTCAGCGTATTGTGAGGGATCGGTCGCTACGCCTACGCCTGAGTAATTTTTCGCCGCCGCACGCAGCATTGCCGGGCCGCCAATATCAATGTTTTCAATCGCATCAGCGCGTTGGCAATTTGGCTGAGCGACGGTTTGTTCAAACGGATAAAGATTGACGACTAAAAGATCAATCGGCGCAATGTTATGCGCCTCCATAACCGTTTCATCCTGTCCGCGTCGGCCCAAGAGCCCCCCATGAATACTCGGGTGCAACGTTTTTACTCGGCCTGCCATGATTTCCGGAAATCCGGTGTGCTCACTCACCTCTGTCACGGCCAATCCGGCTTCGCTTAGCAGCCGTGCCGTTCCTCCGGTTGAGAGGATGTCGACGCCGGCGTCACTAAGCGCTTGAGCGAGTGGGAGGAGATCGGTTTTATCAGAAACGCTAATTAATGCTCGGCGCACCGGCATTACATGGGCCGCAGCCTTCATGAATCACTCCGTAAGTGTTAGTCCTCAAGACCATATTGGCGAAGCTTTTTACGCAAGGTGCCGCGGTTGATCCCAAGCGCGGCGGCCGCTCGCGTTTGATTGCCCGAACACTCACGCATAACCACCTCAAACAAGGGTGCCTCGGCCTGTTCAATCACCATTCGGTAAAGATCACAGCAGGAATGCCCATCGAGCTGCGCGAAGTAATTGTCCACCGTATCCTGCACGCAGGCACGAATTGGGCCAACGTTCGGGCAGTCTTGTGGGGGCTTATCTGCCATGCCGTCCTTCCTTAGGGGATAAACCCCGGATCATAACCACAACCCCCGATGCATTAAAGCGCCGAGGCTTTTCCATCCAATCTCACCCAGCCATCACGTTCGATAGCAGGCGAAAATAATACATTTGGCGCATAGGCCTCGCGTACCGCCGTTGCTTGCTCACTGAGCAATCCGGCAAGCGTTATCTGTCCACCATCTCTTAGCGCTGCCAATAGCCGTGGCGCCAGATCACACAGCACGCCAGCAAGAATATTGGCCAGCACCCAATCCACCGTTGGTAGCGGTGCATCGACATCTGCGATCACCAAGCGATCGGCCACCCCATTACGCTCGGCATTATCTCGACTCGCAAGCCGTGCCTGTGGATCATTATCAATTGCCACTGCTTCAGTGGCACCCAAACGCAATGCGGCAATGGCAAGCAAACCCGAACCGCAGCCATAATCAATCACTCGCTGGCCAACGGGCGGACGCTCGGCTAATGCCTCAAGGCAGAGGGCGGTTGTCGGATGCGTGCCAGTGCCAAAAGCAAGCCCCGGATCAAGCCGTAGATTAACCGCGCCTGGCTCAGGTGGCTCTAACGCATTGGGGATGATCCAAAGCCCATGGCCAAACGACTGCGGCTGAAAATGTGTTAACCACTCCCGCTCCCATTGCCTATCGGCTAATGGTTGCACGCTGTAGTTATCGGGCAGCTCGCCCAAGCTTTCCAACAATGCTGAGCGTACGGAGTCTAACCGTGTTTCCGCTGTAAATAATGCCTCAACCCGGACTTGATCCCAAAGTTGGGTTTGCCCTGGCGGTGGTTCAAGCACCGCGTCGCTCCCGGCCACTTCAGCCCAGGTCACGGCACTCGCGCCGGCTGCCTCGAGCACCGCTTCAGCCAACCCGGTCCGGGCAGCGGCGATGTTAAAGGCCACCTGCTGCCAGGCCATGATTAACGATTTTCGCCAGGTTGCCAGAGCACATCGCCACCCGCTTCACGGTTGGCATCGCGCGCTAGCACAAACAGATAATCGGATAGGCGATTGAGATACTGCAACACAGCCTCGTTAATCGGCGTGTGGGCAGCGAGCTCGGCGGTATCACGCTCGGCGCGACGGGTCACTGTTCGGGCGTGATGCAAATGAGCCGCAGCAGGACTTCCGGCTGGCAGTACAAACGAGCGCAGCGGTTCGAGATTCGTATTCACCTGATCGATAGCCTGCTCTAACCATTCTACCTGAGCACTCACTACACGCAGCGGCTCATACGGCGGATCATCCATTTCGGGCGTGCAAAGATCAGCCCCCACATCAAATAAATCATTTTGAATACGCGCAAGCGACTCATCGAGCTCACCGGCGGCATGCAGCCGACAAATACCCAAGATGGCATTGAGCTCATCGACCGTGCCGTAAGCCGTCACGCGGGCATCGGTTTTTGCCACCCGAGTGCCATCGCCTAGCCCTGTCTGTCCGGTATCACCGGTGCGTGTGTAGATGCGCGTGAGTTTAACCACGCCGTTTACCCACTCACGCGAGCGACAGACTCATGAATTTCCGCGACCGCCGCGTCATAACCCTTCCAGCCATTGATTTTAACCCACTTACCAGGCTCCAAATCTTTATAATGTTCAAAGAAGTGACTGATTTGCTCTAGCAAAAGCTTGGGCAGGTCATCTGGGCCTTTAATCGCGTCATAGATAGGGGTGAGTTTGCTAATCGGCACACATAAAAGCTTGGCGTCCTCACCACTCTCATCCGCCATCTCTAACACCCCAATGGGACGGCAACGAATCACCGAACCGACCGCCAGTGGAAACGGCGTGACCACGAGGGCATCTAATGGATCGCCGTCACCGCAGAGGGTTTCGGGAATATAACCGTAGTTGGCCGGATAGTGCATGGCCGTGCCCATAAACCGATCCACCATAATCGCACCCGAGTCTTTGTCCACTTCATACTTAATGGGATCAGCGTTTGCCGGGATCTCAATGATGATATTGACGTCATCAGGCAGGCTTTTGCCTGCGGTAATGCCCTCGTAGGCCATGGTCTCCGTACTCCTCAGTGTCAATTACAGTGGGCGTGATTATACGCAGTCAAAGTCAACTCGGTCAGTCCCCAAACGCCGGCAGTCGGCGGGCAACTCGATGGCCGCGTATTCGTGCATAGTCGGGTAAGCCATCACGATAAGGCGGATAGTCTTCCCCGGCAATCAGTGGGCGCAGGTAGCGCAAGCAGGCTTCGGTGACAAAAAAACCACTCTCATCAATGAAATCCGCAGGCATCTTGGCCTCAACATTGGCGACTGACTCCAGCGGTGTCTCACCAACATGCCAGCGATACGGGCTATCTGAGTCACGCACGATGGTTGGCATAATGGCGTTACGCCCAGCCAGTGCCAACTCGACCGCCGCTTTGCCGAGCGCATAGGCCTGCTCGACATCCGTTGCTGAGGCGATATGCCGGCCGGCGCGCTGGAGATAATCAGCAATGGCATAGTGATATTTATACCCCAGCGCCGTTTTAATCATATTAGCCACCGTCGGGGCGACGCCGCCAAGTTGGACATGGCCGAAGGCATCGACGGTGCCTTGGTCGGAGAGAAATTGGCCCGCGGCGGTCCTCACTCCTTCAGAGACCACGACGACGCAATAGCCAAAGCGCTCAACACTGTCTTTTACCCGGGCAAGAAAGGCGGTCTGATCGAGCGGCACCTCCGGCAGGAGAACGACATGCGGCGGGTCGCTTTCGGTGTCTTTGGCAAGAGCAGAGGCCGCCGCAATCCAGCCAGCGTGGCGACCCATCGTCTCGAGAATAAATACCTTAGTTGAGGTTTGCGCCATCGAAGCGACGTCAAGCCCGGCCTCACGCGTTGCAATTGCGATATATTTTGCAACCGAGCCAAAACCCGGGCAGGTATCGGTAATTGGGAGGTCGTTATCAACCGTCTTGGGTATGCCAATGCAGGTCATCGGATAGCCCATCGACTCGCCAAGCTGAGAGACCTTGTGCGCGGTATCTTGCGAATCACCGCCGCCATTATAGAAAAAATAGCCAATATCATGCGCCCGAAAGACTTCAATAAGGCGCGCATACTCGGCCCGATTTTCCTCTAACCCTTTGAGCTTATAGCGCGCTGAACCAAATGCACCAGCCGGTGTATGGCGCAAAGCCGCAATGGTTTGTGCTGACTCTTCGGCGGTATCAATCAGCGTTTCGTGCAAGGCGCCAAGAATTCCATTTGCGCCGGCATACACCGTACCGATTTGATCGGGATGGGCTCGTGCCGTTTCTATCACGCCACAGGCACTGGCATTAATCACAGCGGTCACACCGCCGGATTGGGCATAAAAGGCGTTTTTAGCGCTCATCAGTCGACCTCTCCCCCCAAGAACTTGGCTAGTTTAGCAAGCTCAGTGCTGACAAGCTCGAACCAAGACGTGAGAAGCATGAACGGTTACCATGACAGTATGGCAAATACATCGATCATTCAGCGCTTTGTTGGCTTGGTGAGCTTGCGCGCCGGGCCAGAGGATATCCCCTATTCAACGGGGTTATTAGGATTGGTCATTGCTTTGGCCGCCGGCCTGAACATCCCGGTCATTCAGCAATACACGCCGGATGCACAGCCATTGATTCACATCACACTAATGGTGAGCTATAACGCCGCGTTTCTATGGATGGCGCTAGCGATTCGTCGCTATGGCGCGCGCTTTGTGCAAACGGCAACGGCATTATTTGGTGCCGATGCCATTATCTCGCTGATCGCCCTGCCGATTCTGCTCATCATAGGTCAGCCTAACGAGACTAACGCGCTGGCTGGACTCGCATTCTTTGCCCTATTGATCTGGAATATTGCGGTGGTTAATCACATCCTTCGCTCTGCCCTCTCTCTTAGCGGCATGATCAGTTTAGGCCTAACGCTCGTTTATATCTTCGGGGCGAGCCTGTTTGTGCGCGCGGTCGTTGGCCTATGAGCCATGTCCATATTTTGGGCATTGGCGGAACGTTTATGGCCGGGGTGGCAGTCCTTGCACAAGCCGCTGGCCATCGGGTAAGCGGTCAAGACGGGCCTTTGTATCCGCCAATGAGCGAAGTCTTAGCCGATGCGGGCATTGCGCTAAGCACAACCGATGATCTAAGCCCAGAAGCTGATCAGGCGGACTCCATTATTATTGGCAACGCACTCTCTCGTGGCCATCCCGCCGTCGAGGCTGTGCTGGAGCGCAGGCTTCGCTATACCTCGGGGCCAGCCTGGTTGGCTGAACATGTGTTAAAAGACCGCTGGGTGATTGCGATCGCTGGCACTCATGGCAAAACCACGACCGCAAGTCTAGTGGCATGGTTACTCGAGGCAGCCGGGCTTGAGCCGGGCTTTTTAATCGGCGGTCAGCCCGGTAACTTTCAAAGCTCAGCCCGTCTGGGCAAGCCACCATTTTTTGTGATTGAGGCCGATGAATACGACACGGCGTTTTTTGATAAGCGCTCGAAGTTCATTCATTTCCACCCCGACACGCTGGTGTTAAATAACCTTGAGTTCGATCACGCCGATATTTTTACCGACCTTGCCGCCATTGAGCAGCAATTTCAGCATTTAATACGCACCGTGCCCGGCAATGGCGGCATTGTGGTGAACGCCGATGATCTCGCGTTAACCCGAGTGCTCGAGCAAGGCTGCTGGTCTCGGCTTATCCCGTTTGGCCTGCAAGCCGACGGGCCGGGCGCGCTTACGCCCGCCACGCCGCATTGGCAGCTTGGAGATACGCCGTTCACACCACCATTACCCGGCGTACATAATGCTAAAAACACCGCTGCCGCTATTCTTGCCGTGCGCGATGCCGGTGTGCCGCTGGCAGCCAGCGTGCCGGCACTGAGTGATTTTGCCGGCATTCGGCGGCGTCTTGAACGGGTGGGTGGAAGCAACGGCATTAGCGTTTTCGACGATTTTGCCCATCACCCCACCGCCATTGCTGCCACGCTTGCCGCGCTCGGTGAGAAAGCTAAGCGTGGGCGTCTCATTGCTGTACTTGAGCCACGCTCAAATACCATGCGAGCCGGCGTTCATGCAGCAACCCTCGCCCCTGCATTACAAGCGGCTGACCGCGTTTATATGCTAGTAACCCCGCACTTAGACTGGGATGTGAGCGCCGCATTAGCGCCGCTGGGTGCCCGTGCTAATACCGCGACGACAGTGACTGATCTCATTGCAGCCATTAGCGACTGGGCACGCCCGGGCGATCGCATTGTTGTCATGAGCAATGGAGCATTTGAGGGTATTCACGGACGTTTGCTCGACGCTTTAGCAAAGCGCGAGCACTCAGACTGATTGGCGTTTTTATGGCTGCCGCGCGGCCGCATCAAGAATCGCTTGCTCATGTTTATGCGCCAATGCACGCCGATCAAAACGCGGTAACAATACACCACCTCGTATCGTCTCGTGCTCAAAGCTCAGCAACCACACTGTCGCCGTAGCGGTTTTCGCTTTCGGCCACGCCCGCAGCACAACCCGTGAACGCTGATCGGCATGAACCCGGGTGAGAACAACAGACGGCAAACGTCCATCATGCCAACGTGGTAGCACTGGCAAAAAAGCGGGTGAAGGCTTTGGGCTTAGCCAACGCAGCCATGTCTGCCAGCGCCAGCGCGGCGCGGCCTGCCAGTCTAAGGCAAAGCCCGCTGGTTGGGTTTGGCCCAGCGGCCAGACGGCTGCAAAATCATCAATAAAGCCACCTGCTCCAAGCCGGCGCTCCAGCGTTTGTGAATCGGGTGACGCCGGCTCACTGTTCGCAAGAAAAGGAATGCGAGTTTGTTCTGGATATGCCTGGAGGGGATCTGGCCAATGCAGCGTTTGTGTGGCAACGGCGGCCAGGACGAGTACGCCGGCCGATACGCTCACGGCGTATCGTGCGCGCAATGGCGCTGTCGGTACCCGAGTGAGTATTCCCGGCAGGGCACCAAAGGTAATGCCAATACCAACGCCGCCCACAACATCGAGCGGCCAATGCACCCCCAGCAGCAAACGACTGGCAGCGACCAATGTGACGAGCACTGCCCCGAGCCCCATCACCCAAGCCTGGGTATCAATGACACCGCTGCGGCGCGGGGGTAATGTGCTCACCCAAGCCGTCACCAAGACTGCGATACCCGCGACATGTGCGCTTGGAAATGCCGCCGCAAAATCCGCACTGGCGCTTAGTGCGTTGGGTCGCGGCACCGCTAACAGTATTTTTAAACCATAGCTCACTGCTTCAGCCAAACCCACTGCCATGACGAGAAGAACAGCTTTGCGGGGCTGTCGATCGCGCCAAAGCCAGACCGCTAGTACAAGGCTTGCCAGTATGACCGGCAGCAAGCCACCCAGCTGGGTCACCCGCCAAGCGAGTTCACGTAGCAACTCTGAGCGCTGCGCATTGGCAATCGCAATAATGCCTTGCTCCCAGCCATGCGGAATTGAGCCACTGAGGCTAAGAGCGCTTGTGAGCACAAAACTCAAAAACCCGGCCCACCAAAGCCAGCCCGAGCGATGCCGTAAGGCTCGCAGCGCCGCATGCAGGGGTCGCAGCCATTGCCGCCATGGACCGCGCGGTGGTTGTCGACCCAAACCACGCGCCAAGCGCGAGCCGGCAAACCGCATTGGCCGATCAATTCGGGGGAGTAACCAACGGAGGAAGAAAAAGCCACCAAAGATGATGACAAGCCAAGCCATTAATCGGCCCATGACTTCAAGGGCTAATAGCAACGATGCACCAAACACCACACCCGGAAGTAAGTAAGCCGGGCCCCATGCCAGCGCTGAACTAATATTAGCGAGCAAAAATCGTCCCGGGGGCATACCCAGCATGCCCACTACCGCCGGAATGACTGGCCGCACGGGTCCCACAAATCGGCCCATCACAACGCTTTTGCCCCCATGGCGTTGAAATAGCCCCTCGGCCTGATGCAGTGCACCTGGATAATGCCGAATCACCGGCAAATGCCGCAGCCGGTCACGATAGTGGCGGCCAAGCCAGTAGCTCAAGCCATCGCCTAAAATAGCACCAGCAATCGCCCAAATAAGCATTGGCACGATGGGCAGTTGGCTACTACCGACCGCCGCCCCGGCCATGAACATTAAAACCGCACCGGGCACAAGTAAGCCGATGATGGCTAGCGATTCAGCAAGAGCAATCAGCCCAATCGCCACGCCTGCCCAAGCCGGGTTAGCGGCTAACCAAGCAAGTACAGGCGCAACCGCGGCCTCCAGACCGTTCACAGTGTTGCAAAGACGCGCTCAGCCGCTTTCAGTGTATGGCTGAGCGCGGCTTGGTCATGGGCGGTCGAGACAAAGCCCGCCTCAAATGCAGACGGAGCAAGGTAAACTCCAGCATCAAGCATACCGTGGAAAAACCGCACAAAGCGTTCCGCATCACAAGCGGCCACGTCCTCAAAGCCGACAATCGCATCGGCATCCGTGAAAAACACGCCAAACATTGTTCCTGCTTGGTGGGTCACTAAACCTATGCCTGCACTCGCCGCCCGTTCGCGCAGACCATTGAGCAATTGCGCCGTCCAATCCACAGCTTCAGCGTGCACCCCCGGCTGCGAGAGATTGCGCAATGTTGCCAACCCACTCGCCATGGCAAGCGGATTGCCTGACAGCGTTCCGGCTTGATACACCGGGCCACTCGGCGCCAGCATTTCCATGACATCCGCCCGCCCGACCAAGGCGCCCACCGGCAAACCACCGCCAATGACTTTACCAAGGCAGGTGAGGTCCGGATCAACGCCATACGCGGCTTGGGCGCCACCTAAAGCCGCTCTAAAGCCACTCATAACCTCATCGAACACCAACAACGCACCACTGTCATCGCAGACGTCGCGCAGACCCGTTAAAAACGCGGGCAAGGCGGGGATGCAGTTCATATTGCCAGCGACTGGCTCGACCAACACCGCGGCAATCGAATCGCCGTACTCGGCAAAAATTTCACAGACCGAGTCAATGTCATTAAATGGCGCGGTTAGGGTGGTTTCAGTAACGCTTGCGGGCACGCCGGGCGAGCCGGGGATGCCAAGCGTCAATACGCCCGAGCCGGCTTCCACCAATAGTGCGTCGACATGGCCATGGTAGTTACCGCGAAACTTTAAAATCCGATCCCGCCCGGTATAACCCCGGGCGAGGCGCACGGCACTCATACACGCCTCGGTGCCTGAGTTGACCATTCGAATACGCTCAACCTTGGGCATTAGCTTTTTCACCAATACCGCAAGTTCGGTCTCGAGCTCGGTTGGCGCACCGAAGCTGGTGCCATTAGCTGCCGTTTGGCGAATGGCTTCAAGCACTTCGGGATGAGCATGGCCAATCGCAAGCGGGCCATAGGAGAGCACGTAATCAACGTACTGCTTGCCGTTGACATCCTCAATCCACGCGCCCTCACCACGGCGAATAAATACCGGCGTGCCACCTACTGAGCGAAAGGCTCGGACCGCCGAATTAACACCGCCGACAAGATGCTCACGGGCCTCGGCAAATAGCGCTTCGGATCGATTCGTCATAGGTTTGCTCGCTCTATTAGGGTTGCTGTGGCGTGTTCAATATCAGCCTTACCAAACACTGCCTCCACCACCGCCACTGCATCGGCACCGGCCGCGGTCACTTCAGCAATATTGCTCGAGTCAATGCCACCGATCGCGACTAATGGACAATCAGTGAATGCGCGTGCTTGGGTAAAGCACTCAAGCGCGGCACGGGGTGCGTTCGGTTTGGTCGTTGATGGGTAGACACTACCAAAGGCTAAATAATCCGCACCCGCTGCCACCGCAGCTCGGGCACGATCTAAATCGCCGTAGCAGGAGACACCAATGATGGCTGCCGATCCAAGCGTTGCGCGTGCTGCAGCTATATCGTCATCGTCCTGACCTAAGTGCACGCCGTGCGCACCGGCAGCCAGTGCAAGCTCAGCATCATCATTAACGATAAAGCTTGCTTTAAACGTGGCACATAGCGCTGCCAATGCGCTTGCCTCGGTTAAACGCCGGCGATGATCTTCGCTCTTATCGCGATATTGCACGACATTCGCACCGCCACGTAGTGCTGCGCTTACAGCAGACTCCAAGGCCACCGGCCGCGGCCAACCCGCCTGCGTGATGACATAGAGCCCAGAGATGGCTGCCGGCACGATTAAATTTCAATCATTTCAAAATCTGACTTACCGGCACCACATTCGGGACAGACAAAATCATCGGGGATATCCTCCCAACGCGTCCCCGGGGCAATGCCATCATCAGGCAAACCATCCTCTTCTTCATAAATCCAGCCGCAAACCACACACATCCAAGAACGATATTCCATCGTTACTGCCTCCGATTCAGTTAGTGAAACGATTACCCTAAAGCCTGTGCCGAGCGCTTGAAAGTGGTCTTTATTCAATCCATGGGAACGTGAACGACTTGTGTCTCAATACGGCCATCCGCGAAACAATCCAAACAACGGAATGCCGGGGCCGCCGGATCAAGCGCAAATGTTGGTGAAGCGGCTAAAAATTGCGCCGCCGTTGCTGGCGTAGCCAATAGCCTTACCTGCTCACGATAGCCATCATAGACATGATGAATATGCCCAAATAAGACACCACGTAATCGCGGTTCAGCCTCTAGCCGCGCCCAGAATGTTTGCGCTTGCTGCAATCCAATGGCGTCTAACCATGGCGTTCCCACCGCCACCGGCGGATGATGCAGCGCCACTAAAACATGGGCAGCATCGGCGAGCGCTAACGCTTGATCTAGCGCATCAAGCTCGGTTTGCGCCAACCTACCACTGACCTCACCCGGCCATAGCGAATCCAGGGTGATCAGTAACCAATCCGCCATATCTAGTGTATGTTCGGCCCGAACGCGGCCTTGCTTAAACACCCCTGCCATGACCTCACGATCGTCGTGATTACCGGGAATTACCCTTACGGGCAGATCGAGCGTGGCTAATGCCGCTTGCAAACGCCGGTAGCCAGTGTGGCTGCCGTCATGTACTAAATCACCGGTGTGCACCAGCGCATCCGAGCGCTCCGCCCACGGCCGCATTGCCTCTAGCGTGGCTTGAAAACGTCGCTCTACATCGACTTCAGATAAATGCGCTTGCGGATCAGCTAATAAATGCGTGTCGGTCATTTGTAACAACCGCTGCGATCGCGCCATGACTAAGTGCCCGCCTCGGCATAAATCCACATCTGACTCAACCAATAAAAACCACCCTCGCCATCGGGCGCGGTGCAGTTATATCGACTCCGCCCAATCGGTAAATCCGCCTCACCCTGAACCGCAAATTGCTGTCCTGGAATCAGCCACTCAGGATGCAGCCGTTCATTGCCGTAAAAACACGTCGGACTCGTCCCTGGCAGGCCCTCCTCGGTCAAAGTGACCACCCATCGTGGTGGCTGCGCCGTATCACGCACAGGGTTAGCCGGGGTTTTGGCACGCACTGGAAGGGCTTTGGAGCTGGCTTTGACTGCAAAACCATCTAATGCCGCATAGCGCTCGTTCATGGGATAACGCGGCAGGGCAAGTAGGTTAGACGTTGGGCCAATCGCGCCAGACTGCTGGCCAAATCCTACATAGCCGGCGTTTTCAATCAGCGCTAATACATCTAGGTCATATTCGCCGTAGGGATAGGCAAGCAATGGCGGATCGGTCAATGCCGCAGCGCCAAGCTCATCGACAAGTCGTGTCTGTGCTTGGCCAATATCGGCATTAATGCGCGCCTGCCAATCTGCCTCACTTTCGCCCTCGTTGCGCACAAACAGGGGGGTGTGGGTATGGGAGTGATTGGCGAATTCAGCCCCACGGGCGGCCATTGCGCGCATTTGCGACCAACTCAAGTGACTCTCTAACCCCGCATCCACCGGCTCGGTATTCACAAAGACGGTATAGGGCCAATCGCGCTCGGCTAACAAATCATGCGCCACCTCGCCCACGCTCGCATAGCCATCATCAAACGTAATTGCGATGCTTTTCGCCGGCAGGCTCGAGCCCTGCTGCAGTGCCCTGACCACTTGGCTTAGCGGGATCACGTTAAATTGCTGAGCGTCTAAATACGCCAAATGCGCCCGAAACTGCTCAACGCTCACGCTTGTGCTTGGCGTGTTGTCTTCACCGACTCGGTGGTACATCAGCACGACTGCCTGCGGGGTAGCATCAGCGCTTAAGCTAGGCGCTGGCAATGCGATCAGTGCAGCTAACAAGCCCATCACCACGGCCTGAAGCCCGGCATTGACCCGCTTTGGTCTAAAAATCGATATTGAATCCGGCATAAACACCATCTTCAAAATCACGATCAGCGCCGAATTCATCGCCGTCATAGCTCAGCTCAATGCCGCGATAACCCACATAGACATCCGCCTCTTCTAATAGGCGGAATTCGCCCTGAATGCGGTATTCCTGATAACCATCCACGTCACTAACTGACGTCGCTGACGGCGCGTAATAAGCCGACCCTGCCACCCCGATGCGATTATATTCCGGCAGCGTCCAGCGTAGCTTGCCGCCAATCGCCAAAGCCGCGCCATCAGCATCGCGCAAATCATCCATGACAACGGGCAATTTGCCGCCAATGCCTAATACCAGCGCATTACGACCTGGCTCTGGGCGATCAACAAGATGGAAATCCGCTGCAAAAATATCGCCATCATCGTCGTGATGAAGTAATCCACCCCCAGCTTCAAGGCCGTCATTATTGAGTGGCCGGATATAAGAAATCTCAGCGGCATCGCCACTTAAATTGATATCCAGTGTCTCGGCAGCTGCCGGCAACACCATCCCAAGCAACAGCGCAGTCAATCCCCAATAGCGCAGCATCATAAATCGCTCCTTTTGTGATCAATCAGTTGTGTCGCGCAAATAATACACGCCCCACCCATTCGCGCCAGAGGGATTGATCTAGATCAATACATTGCGCGTTCCAGCCATCGACACTACGCGTGTCAAATCATAAAAACACAAGGGTCTCCATGGACACTCATGCTGCGTACAACGATACCGTCGTGCGCCAGTTCACTATTATGACGGTGATCTGGGGCATCGTAGGGATGCTGGTTGGCGTTTTAATCGCCGCTCAACTGTTATGGCCGGCCCTTAACTTTGACCTGCCTTGGCTAACCTATAGTCGTCTACGGCCGCTGCACACCAATGCGGTGATCTTTGCTTTTGGCGGCTCAGCGTTGTTTGCGACGTCTTACTATGTCGTTCAACGCACGTGTGGCGTGCGGCTAATCGCCGATCGCCTAGCCGCCTTTACCTTTTGGGGCTGGCAGGCGGTCATCGTTGGGGCGGTGATCACATTGCCGTTCGGGTTTACCCAAAGCAAAGAATACGCCGAGCTTATTTGGCCGCTTGATCTATTAATTGCGGCCGTATGGGTGTCTTATGCAGCGGTATTTTTTGGCACTATTTTAAAACGCCAAATGAAGCATATTTACGTTGCAAACTGGTTCTACGGTGCGTTTATTGTTGCCGTAGCCATGCTGCATATCGTCAATAGCTTAGCCATTCCAACCTCACTCACTCAGTCCTATCCCATCTACTCAGGCGCAGTCGATGCCATGGTGCAGTGGTGGTATGGCCATAACGCGGTGGGTTTTTTCTTAACCGCCGGGTTTCTCGGCATGATGTATTATTTTGTGCCCAAACAAGTCGGCCGCCCCATCTACTCATATCGGCTGTCGGTGGTGCATTTTTGGGCACTGATCTCGACGTACATGTGGGCAGGACCGCATCACCTCCACTGGACTTCACTGCCTGAGTGGGCGCAGTCGGTAGGCATGGTGTTTTCGTTAATTCTCCTTGCGCCGTCCTGGGGCGGCATGATCAACGGCATCATGACCCTCTCCGGGGCCTGGCATAAGCTGCGTGACGACCCCATTATTCGCTTTCTGGTGGTCAGCCTATCGTTCTACGGCATGTCCACGTTTGAGGGTCCTATGATGTCCATTCGCACGGTTAATGCATTGTCGCATTACACCGATTGGACGATTGGCCATGTGCATTCAGGCGCATTGGGCTGGGTCGCCTTTATTACGATTGGCGCCATTTACATGCTTATTCCGCGGCTTTTTAACCGCGAGCAGATGTATAGCGTGCCATTGATTAATGTGCATTTTTGGGTATCCACCATCGGCGTCGTTCTCTATATCGCCTCGATGTGGATTTCCGGTGTCATGCAAGGCCTGATGTGGCGCGCCGTCAATGCTGATGGAACCCTGACCTACACCTTTATCGAGTCCATTGCCGCCACTTACCCCTACTACGCCATTCGGCTATTGGGCGGGGTGTTGTTTTTCGCCGGCATGCTGATTATGGCTTATAACATCTGGCGCACGATTCGCCCGGTCCAAGCCGCGCGTCTGGCCACAGCGCCAGCGCCGAGTGCCTGAGGATAATCTGATGTCACATGAGGTTGTTGAGAAAAACGTGGGGCTAATGGCGGTATTGATTTTTATCGTCATCAGCATTGGTGGACTTGTCGAAATCGTCCCATTGATGTTTTCCAAAAACACCACTGAACCACTCGAGGGCGTTACGCCCTATCCTGCTATTGAGTTTGCTGGCCGCGATATTTACGTCCGCGAGGGCTGCTATAACTGCCACTCACAGCAAATACGTCCCTTTCGTGCCGAAACAGAGCGTTACGGTCATTACTCCCAAGCGGGCGAGTTTGTCTACGACCGGCCATTTCAGTGGGGTTCAAAACGCACCGGGCCAGATTTAGCGCGAGTCGGCGGTTTATATACCGACGATTGGCATACTGTGCATTTAATCAACCCTCGCGATGTGGTGCCGCAATCGAATATGCCGGGTTATCCCTGGCTCGCTGAACGAACGGTGGATGCCGAGCAAACGGCGAAAAACATGCGCGCACAACGCGACTATTTAGGCGTGCCCTACACCGATCAAGACATTGCCGCGGCCGACGCCCTGAGGGAGGTCAGCGAAATGGAAGCACTTATTGCCTACCTCCAGGGTCTTGGCACCAACGAGAGCACGAACTGATGGCGAGCGGCATCTTCGCCATTGTTTTGTTGCTGATGTTCTTGGGCATTGTGATCTGGGCCTACAGCGGCAAGCGCAAAAAAGACTTTAACGAAGCGGCACAGCTACCCCTCGATAACGATGACAAGCCCGCCGCTTCGGCAAAAAACAATAAAGGGGAGCAGTGATGAGTCTGTTCTGGAGCGTTTTTATTATTTTATTCGTGTTGGGCAATATTCTTGCCTGCTGGTGGTTGATTCGTTGGACGGCAAAACCGCGGCAAGGCGAAGGCGCCGCGCATGAGACCACCGGTCATGTCTGGGATGGTGATCTGACCGAATACAACAACCCGATGCCCCGCTGGTGGCTGTGGCTGTTCTACATCACGATTGTATTCGGCCTGATTTATTTAGCGCTCTACCCCGGCCTTGGCAATTTCAAAGGCCTACTTGGCTGGAGTCAGTACACCCAGTATGACCAGCAAGTCGCCAAAGCGCAGGCACGCTTAGAGCCGCTTTATGCCAGCTATGCCGACATCCCTATTGCTGAACTAGCGAATCACGATGAGGCCATGGACACTGCCGGGCGCCTATTTGCGAATAATTGTGCGACCTGTCATGGCTCCGATGGACGCGGTGCGCGCGGCTATCCTAACCTAGCGGATAACGACTGGCAGTGGGGTGGCGAGCCGGCGGCAATTCGGCACACCCTTATCAATGGTCGCCAAGCGGCGATGCCGGCATTTGCTGCTAGTCTCGATGAGAGCGCGCTCCAGGCAACCGCCGCCTATGTCTACAGCCTTAATGGTCGCGACGCGCCAGAGCGACTTGTGCGCGCCGGCCGCGAGCAATTCCAAACTTCATGTGTGGCCTGTCACAGCGCAGATGGAAAAGGCAACCCTCAGCTCGGCGCCCCCAATCTTACTGATGAAATTTGGCTCTATGGAGGTTCACTCGCGGTGATTAAGGAGACATTAATCAATGGCCGCAATGGCCAAATGCCTGCTTTCGCCGAGACGCTGGGTGAGGACCGAGTGCATTTAGTATCGGCCTACGTCTATCGCCTCTCTGGCAGTGATGAGAGCAATGATGACCTCGCCAAGCGCTGAACCCACACGCCCCAATCCCAAAACGCAGCCGCATCCGCCGCACCGCGCTTGGTTGATTGGTGTTTGTCTGTGGCCCGCTTTTTTATCCGCCGGTGTGGCTACCATGCTCTTTTTTAGCGGCATCGACCCAGAGACTTTGCGCCTACAGACCATCCCGGATTGGGAAATCAGTCGGACAGCCGGTTATAGCATTGGCTTTTTGATGTTTTGGGCAGTCGCTGCTTTATCCAGCGCTGTCAGTATTTTTTTAGCCCATCCGCCGCGTCGTCATTATGACCGCTGAGTCGATGTATGCCGCGCATGAAAAGATCCATCCGCGTGAGATCAAAGGCCGTTTCCAAACGATCCGTAAGGCCACTGTATTTGCTCTGCTTGGGGTGTTTTATGTCGTGCCGTGGATTCGGATTGCTGGCGAGCCGGCTGTGCTTTTTGATTTACCCGCACGCCAATTCCATGTGTTGGGACTGACCTTTTGGCCGCAGGACTTTTTCTATCTCACCTTGCTTTTGGTCATTTGTGCGCTTGGGCTATTTTTTGTCACTTCATTAGCGGGCCGCGTTTGGTGTGGCTATGCCTGTCCACAGACCGTTTGGACCGAAGTGTTCTTATGGATGGAGCACTGGACCGAGGGCAAACGTGGCAAGCGTATTAAGCTTGATAAAGGTCCGTGGAATCGCGAAAAAATACTTCGCAAAGGCAGCAAACAAATCCTCTGGATAAGCTTTGCCCTGCTAACTGGATTCACCTTTGTTGGATTTTTTACCCCCATCACTGATTTGCTTAGCCGCGCCGCTGCCTTCGAACTGGGCCCTTGGGAGACCTTTTGGAGTCTTTTCTACGGTTTTGCGACCTATTTCAATGCCGGGTTTTTGCGCGAACAGGTTTGTTTGTACATGTGTCCTTACGCGCGTTTTCAAGGTGCAATGTTCGACCGTGACACGCTGGTAATTTCTTACGATGAACAACGCGGCGAACCCCGCGGCGGTCGTGCACGCGGTGTCGATCCGGCTAGCAAGGGCCTTGGCCATTGCATTGACTGTAATCTGTGCGTTCAAGTTTGCCCAACGGGCATCGATATTCGCGATGGCCTGCAGTACGAGTGTATTGCCTGCGGCGCTTGCATTGATGCCTGTAATAGCGTGATGGACAAGCTAGACTATCCACGCGGGTTAGTGCGTTACACCACAGAAAATGCCCTAGAGCAAAAACCAAGCCGCATCATGCGTCCACGCACGCTTATTTACACCGTGCTTTTGGTTGCGCTAATTACCGCTGGTGCAACGGGATTAGCGCTGCGCGAACCTGTACGTCTCGATATTCTTACAGACCGCAACGCGCTTTATCGTGAAACGAGTGCTGGGCAGATTGAAAATAGCTACACCTTCAAGCTCACCAATATGAGCAACGCAACGCATACCTATCAATTTGATGTTAGTGGACCTCGCGGCATCACCATTGAAACCGATCCGTCTGCAGTCACCATTGGCGCTGGCGAAACCCTGAGCATACCGGCACGTATTCAGCTCGATCCGTCCGACACAACGGGCATTGGTGGGGTTGATGTCACGGTGACTGCCAAAAGCATGCGCGATAAAGCCATTCAGCACTCGGAGACAACACGTTTTCGCACGCCGGTTGGCCGCTAGCCCGTGCGCCCTTGGCCATTGGAGAACAACACAATGCAAACAAAACCCGCGCCTTGGTATCGGCAGTTTTGGGCCTGGTTTGTCATTATTCCACCGCTCGTAGCCGTGGTTGCCGGTACCGCAACCGTGTTAATTGCTAACCGTTATGCCGATAACCTCGTCACCGGTGATTTCTCAAAAGTCGGCCTGAGCTATCAAAGCACAAGTGCAGCCCAAGCACGGGCCGAGCAACTCAACATTGCGGCGCGCATTGAAGTACCGGCCGCCGCAGGCACGGTGCGTATTTGGCTAGATGGCGCTCATGATACCCCCCGACGCCTACATTTGACCCTCGCTCACGCCACGCAAGGCCAGCATGATCAACACATTGGGTTGGTTCGCGTTGATGGCGATCGCTACGAGGGCCGGCTACCGCAAGCACTTTCAGGCCGACATTATATTGTGCTGTCTGACCCCCAGGAAGACTGGCGTATTGAGGCCCGGCTTGGTGCTGATGTTGGTGAGGCCCGGCTAGGTGCCGGTGCCAATCGGCCTTGAGTCATTGTTTTCATTGCGGTGAGCCACTGCCGTCCGGTAAGCCGCTTCAGGTCAGGATTCAAGGGCAAAGCCATGCAGTTTGCTGCCGCGGCTGTGCCGCGGTAGCAAGCCTGATCGCCGGCGCCGGATTGGGGGACTTCTATCAGTATCGAACGGCCGCAGCTCCTCGGCCTGAACCTCAAACCGATGCATGGCAAGCATGGGATAGCGAGAGCGCTCAAGGTGAACTGGTAGAAACAAAGACCAATGGCGAGCGCGAGGTTGTTTTGCTAATTGAAGGATTGCGTTGTTCGGCTTGCGGTTGGTTGATTGAGCATCTCATCGGCGCGCTCCCCGGCGTCCAAAGCATTAGCGTTAATCCAGCATCTGCACGGAGCATACTGCGCTGGGATCCCTCTGTTACCGCCTTATCTCATGTTTTGCGTGAGTTTGATCGGCTTGGCTATCGGCCGCATCCACTCACGCCCGGCGAGCGCGATTCGGCCGCACTTCGGGAGCAGCGTGCTGCCATGCGACGACTTGCGGTCGCTGGCCTTGGCATGATGCAAGTCATGATGTACGGCGTGGGCCTTTACGCCGGGGCGATTCATGCCGAAATGGACGAAGATCTTGCAACACTGCTGCGCTGGGTCAGTGCGATTGTGGCTACTCCGGTCGCGCTTTATGCCGGCTTTCCGTTTTTTCGCGGCGCACTTCGTGACCTCCAAGCCCGGCGTCCCGGCATGGATGTGCCTGTGGCGATCGCTGTTGGCGCAGCCTATTGCGCAAGCATTTGGCATGTCTTTATCGGTCGTGGCGAGGTCTATTTTGATTCGGTCACGATGTTCGTTTTTTTTCTCACCATCGCCCGCTTTCTCGAGCTCATGGCCCGTCAACGCGCCGGACGTGCCAGTACCGCCCTTGGCCGGCTATTGCCCGCCACCGCACTCCGGCTCGGTCCCGATGGTGAAGAACGCGTCGCACTAGCGGCGCTTGCGCCGGGCGATTGTCTGCGGGTCCGACCGGGCGAGGCCATTCCTGCCGATGGCGAGATTATTCACGGTCAAACCCATGTCGATGAGTCATTACTCACCGGCGAATCCCTCCCACAAGCTCGGCAACAAGGCGATACGGTTGTCGGTGGCAGCACTAACTTACAGACAGCGCTCGACATTACTGTCACCCGCACAGGCGCCGATACTGTGGTGGCCTCCATCATGCGCTTGCTCGAGCGTGCTCAAGCCGAACGTCCAGCGATCGCGCACCTTGCTGACCGAATTGCCCGTGTTTTTGTGAGCGTTATTTTAGTTGCTGGCGCATTAACCGGTGTGGTTTGGCTACAAATCGATCCAAGCCGTGCCTTTGAAATTACCCTTGCCGTTTTGGTGGTCACCTGCCCCTGTGCGTTGTCACTGGCTACACCCGCGGCTTTAGTAAGTGCCACCTCACAGCTAGCGCGCGAGGGTCTATTGGTAGCGCGGGCCGATGCGATTGAGCGGCTCGCCACTGTCACCAACATCATTTTTGATAAAACAGGGACGCTGACCTGCGGACATATTCGCTTGGAAAATACCCTACCCTTGGGCCGGCTGAGTAGCGATCAATGCATCGCCATTGCTGCGGCTATGGAGAGTGCGGCAGGGCATCCACTCGCACGGGCCTTCGATGGTTGTATCAAAGCGGATGCCATTACCGCCATCGACACCGAGCCGGGATATGGGGTGAGCGCACAAAGCCCTTATGGGCCATTGCGACTCGGTCGGCCGGATTGGGTAGCAGCGCTTAGTAACCGGTCACCGCCGGCCAGCGCATCAACAACCGGCACGCTCGTCGCACTCGGTAATCACGAAGAACTAATGGCCCAGTTCTGGCTGACCGATGCCATCAGACCCGACGCGGCTAGCGCTGTTCGCGCACTGCAAGCGGCGGGAGTGAATATCAGCATTGCCAGTGGTGATGCCGCTGCTAGCGTTGGTCCAATCGCGACACAGCTTAATATTAGCGACTGGCAGGCCGATCTTGATCCTGCCGCCAAACTGCATGTGCTTGAGGAAAAACGCCAAAACAGCCTAGGCGCGGTCGCTATGGTGGGCGATGGCGTCAATGATGCACCCATTTTAGCTGGCGCCGATTTAGCCATCGCCCTTGGCAGTGGCGCGGCGATTGCCCATGGCAGTGCCGACTTGTTGCTTGCTGGCGAGCGCTTGGGTGCGCTGGCGCCAGGGCTCGCGCTATCCCGGCGTACGCGTCGGGTGATTCGGCAAAATCTAAGCTGGGCGGCTGGATATAATGCGCTGGCATTACCACTGGCCGCCGCTGGCCAAATCCCCCCTTGGGCGGCTGCCATTGGCATGTCGGCCAGCTCGTTGTTAGTTGTGCTTAATGCGCTGCGCCTAACACGCGGCCAAGCATCGAAGGAGGTCCAACGATGAGCATTTTATTTGTTCTCATCCCCCTCGGGCTTTTACTCCTCGGGATCGCGCTTGCAGCGTTTTTATGGGCGATTGGCAATGGTCAATATGATGATCTTGAAAGCCCGGCTTGGCGCATATTGCTTGATGATGAAAAGCGCCCCCCAGCTAAAACTAGCAATCACAACGACATCGAGGAGAGCGCGGATGAACATGGGCGAGACTGATCCGATGTTAATTGCCGGACTGATCGCTGGACTTGCTGGCAGCAGTCATTGCATTGGTATGTGCGGCGGCATTGCAGCGATGTTAGGTAGCAGCGCTGCTCCCGGCGGACGCGGTATTGCCTGCATCCTTGGGTACAACGTAGGTCGTATCGCAAGCTACGCGCTAATCGGGGCAATCGCGGGGTTACTTGGCGCTGGCATCGGTCAAGGCCTCGGTGCGGCGGCGCCGTTAATGCGGCTTTTCGCTGCGCTGCTCGTCATTCTCATGGGATTACAGCTCAGCATCAATCTTAATTTACTTGCCCCGATTGAGCGTATGGGCTTATCCCTTTGGCAACATATTGCCCCCATCGCACAGCGTTTAATGCCAGTTCACAACCCCACCACCGCCCTCGCACTCGGCAGCCTTTGGGGATGGCTGCCTTGTGGCTTGGTCTATGCAATGGCATTAGCATCGGCTGGCATTGGCAGTGCGGGCGGCGGCGCGATCTTTATGCTCGCATTTGGCTTAGGCACCATTCCGGCGATGGCAACCATTAGTATTGCTGGCGGGCAGCTTGCGCGATTTTTTCAACATCAAAGCACACGCAGGCTAGCCGGTCTGATTGTTTTGGCACTGGGGGTGTGGACAGCGGTATTCCCGATCCGCGCACTCATGCGATTATAGGGACATGACCAGCAAACAGCATTTAGACGCACTGACTCAATTACTTGGCCCCGATGGGCTGATTTGCCCGGGTGAGTCGATGTCAGCCTATATGGATGAGCAACGTGGCCTTTACGCCGGGCGCCTTGCCATGGCTGTTGCCCGGCCGCAAAGCACTCAAGCGGTCGCCAACGTCGTGGCCTACTGTCAGAGCCATGATCTTGCCATTATCCCGCGCGGCGGCAACACGGGACTATGCGGCGGTGCCGCCCCTGGCGAGGTGTTATCAGGAGAAACACCAACGGCGATTGTTTTATCCCTCGAGCGTCTCAATCAAATTCGTCAGGTAGATGCAGATAATTTCAGCCTCACCGCCGAGGCGGGCTGTACCCTTAGCGCCGTGCAAAACGCCGCGGCGGATGTGGATCGGTTATTCCCGCTCAGCTATGCGGCCGAGGCAGACTGTCAAATCGGCGGCAACCTTGCCACGAACGCCGGGGGCATGAATGTTGTGCGTTATGGCAACGCCCGTGATCTTGCTTTAGGCCTCGAGGTGGTGCTTCCTGATGGACAAATTTGGGAAGGATTGCGCGGACTGCGAAAAGATAATAGCGGCTATGATTTAAAAGACTTATTCATTGGTTCCGAGGGCACCTTGGGCATTATTACCGCTGCCACGCTTAAGCTCTTTCCGGCCGTGCGTGAGCGAGCGACAGCCATCGTTGGCCTTGATAGCGCGGCAGCGGCCGTTGCCTTATTTGGGGTGTTGCGCCGTGAAAGTGGTGACACTATCACCAGTTGCGAGCTTATGGCTCGGCGAGCGCTGGAATATGCCGTTTGTTATGGCAAAGACTGCGCTGAACCCCTGCCCGCGCATTATCCGTGGTATCTATTGGTGGAGTTGAGCACTAGCGCTGAAGAGGCCTATTTAGGCCGCCGTCTTGAGCGTGCGCTTGCCGCTGCACCCGCGGGGATAGGGGATTATCAAATTGCCGATGACACCACGCAGGCCGCTGACTTTTGGCGCTTACGAAATACCATTCCCAGTGCGCAAAAGGGGGCAGGGGCGAGCATTAAAAACGACATTTCTGTGCCCATTGCTGCGATGCCGGAATTTCTAGACACCGCGAGTGCCCGTGTGCAAGCGGCTTGCCCCGGTGTATTGGTGTGTCCTTTTGGGCATATTGGTGATGGCAACCTGCATTTTAATCTGACTCAACCAGCGCACTTAAGCGCTGAAGATTTCTTAGCGCAGTGGGATACGCTAAGCCAAGAAGTGCATGATGTCGCAATGACCTATCGTGGATCATTCGCAGCCGAGCATGGTATCGGTCAGTTAAAACCCACCGAGGTCGGTCGGTTAAAAGACCCGGTCGAACAATCGCTGATGCGTACGCTGAAAAATGCCTTTGACCCCAAGCAGTGCATGAACCCGGGCAAAGTCGTGCCGCCACTGACTAATCGCCGTCGCTAAGGCTCAGGCTTTTTGCCGACGGGCAAACAATCGGGATGCATAAAAGCTACCGATCGCTGGCGCGAAGGTTAGCGCTGTTGTAAGCCAAATGAATGCGTTGGCCGGATCCATCAGCATCGACAATGCCGCCGGGCCTACCTTCATCCAAAGTGCACCAATACCAATGCCCACGATATTGAGCGCAATGGCCAAAAATACCCACCCCAATCGGCGAAAAGTCTTAACCGGATCGTTCATTCTATTTGCTCCTCCGGATCTCTCATCAGTGCATTGACCGGATCGCCTAACGCGATTGAGCCAGGCGCAATCACTCGAGCGGTAATACCCCCGTGGCCTCGCATGGCGTTATAACCACCGGGGCCCAGCGCTTGCTCCATTAACGAGCAAGGATCACACACCCCCGTCCCCTCTAATACCACACCACCCACGCTAAAGCGCTCGCCACGCAGCGCGTAGACATTAACCCCACTAATCACTAAGTTGCGCCGTAGCACCCCTGGATCGATTTGAGCATGACCACTTAATGCGGCAATGACCGGCAAATGCTCAGCCTGAATCAGGGTAATGGCGCGCTGTCCGCGACGGCCGGCGTAGCGATCACCTACGAGCCCGGTCGCATTAATCATTGCCTGGGTTGGCATATCCATTGGCGCGCGCCGATCGGGACGGCAGCCTATCCACTCGAGCTTACCCGCCCGCGGATATTGCCTCAGCAAATCGGCTAATCTGCCACTCATGCTCGCACTATACCGTGTCATTTCCACGCGCGTGCACGGCTGCTAGCGAGTGCGCTAAGTCAGCGCTGGTTGCCGGCGGGATCGGGCCGATTGGCGCAAGATTGATGCCCAGTTGCGGCTGCCTTACCCCGGCAATCTGCTGGTGCTCGGCGATGGTCTGCCAGGTGCTTTTAATTTGCTCAAGAGAGCGCGTCTCGACGTTGCCTTCGGCGGCGGTTAACCACTGCTCAAGCGCATCCGATATCTCCACACCCAACCATAATAAAAAGCGAATATTTTGCTGACTGCGTACCGGGCAAAAGGCCAATAGCACCTCTTCAATCGCTGCGTTGTTGGTGTTAATCGCATCCAGCAGCTTGGTGAAATCAGTCGGCTCATAGAGAATTTGTGTTGTGAAAAAATGTGCTCCCGCCTGCGCTTTTGCCTGCATACGTTCGGCTTCATTTTGACGCGAGGGAATACAAATATTGCCAATGCGTAAATTGGGGATGGCTGCCTGCTCACGCAACAAGGTATTTGCCTGTGCGACGCTTGGCCCCGGATAGGCAAACGCGTGTCTGCCTCCACCCACCAAGACAAAATCACTCACTCCATAGACCTCAAAGGTCTTTTCCGCCCAATCTAACAGCGCTTGATTGGAGTGATGATGCACGACGACATGATTGATCATGCAATCGATACCCAGCCGCTGCTGGATTAAGCCGGCCAACTCCCGTGGCGGCACCCGGGGCGCAAACGGCCGACGCCGCTCACCCTTTTTACTCCGAGCCGGCTCTTCATGAATTTCAGGTATGTTGACCCCATCGAGCGGGCTGAGTGCATGCACGGCCGCCACTTTCTCAAGGACAGCCTCAATCCCCGCTTCACCGCGATGGGATTCAGGGGGGACGGCTTCAAGTATTGTTTTCATGGCGAGGAAGTCTCCGGTCCCCTTATCGTGGCGTCAAGCAGCGTCGCAGGATGTTAATCTTAGGCAATCACCAGCCAAGGATTATTACTATGCCAGCATTGATTCGGGTTTTTAGCGCTTTTTGCCTTCTCATTTTTATTGCCGGCTGTAGCCAGAGCACACAAAATTTAAGGCTTTCGCCCACCCCACCGGAAACCGGACCCGCGATGGGTAGTGGCGTTGCGGTCGGTCTGCAAATTGTTGATGCTCGCAGCCATAGTGACTTAGGTGTTCTGGAAAACCCTGACGGTAGTATTGTCCGGCTTACCGCAGCGCAGGATGTTGCATATGCCCTGCAGCTTGTCGCCGCCGAGGCATTACGTGGCTATGATTTTAGCCCCGCGCTATGGACATCGAGTACAACACCGCGTGTTGAGATTCGTATTGAACAGCTGGATCACGAGGTGACCGCAGGCGTGCCCTATCAACTCGAGACCGTGGTCGCACTCAAGGGCACCGCATGGGCAGGGGATGATCGCTACACTGGCAGTGCACGCTCTAATCTATCCAATCAACGCGCCCTGCCTCCTAGTGATAAGACCAATGCAGAAATTATCGAAACCGCGATCACGCGAGCGCTTAGACAGCTTTTAGATGAAGACTTTGCGCGCTTTATACAAAGCCGGCGCTAATAATGAGCGCATTGCCTGAGCCAGCGTCAGACTGGGCGCTTTTTTTAGACTTTGACGGCACCCTAGTGGAGATTGCGGAGCATCCTGATGCCGTTGTCGTGCCGCCAACGTTGCAGCGCCTCCTCAGTGAACTAACTAAGGGATTAAACGGCGCGGTTGCGATTGTCTCTGGACGCAGCCTCGAAGGACTTGATGCACTATTGGATGGCGCCTTACCGGCCATGGCCGGCATCCACGGCCTTGAGCGCCGAGACGGCCAAGGCACCCTTTATCAGCCCATTGATCAAACCGAGAGTTTCACAGAGGCGCGCGCTGCGCTGCGTGAGTTTGTCGAGCTTCACCCCGGCACAACAATGGAAGATAAAGGCAACGCATTAACGCTGCACTACCGTGGCGCGCCACAGCTTGCCGCAGCGGCCGAGGCACTTTTGCACGCCCAATGCACATCGCTTGGCGCGGAATTTACCTTACAGCGCGGCAAGCAGGTGCTCGAGCTAAAGCCAATTGCTGCCCATAAAGGCCGGGTGGTCGAGACATTTATGCAAGAACCACCGTTCGCCGGACGCACGCCGGTTTTTCTCGGTGATGATGTCACTGACGAGGATGCTTTTGTCACGGTTAAACGTTTAGGGGGCCACGCCATCCGGGTCGGCACGGATCGGGATACTGCAGCGGCCTACCAAATTGACTCGGTGAAAGCAGCGTTAGAATGGCTCACCCATCTTGGGGGACGGCTTAAATAACCCGCTTACGAATCATTGATGAGAGCTGCTCAAAGCTGAGCACACACACTAGGATTACTAAGATAATGGCGAGCGCATCGTCATAATTAAATAAGCGCATGGCCGCCGCGAGTTCAACACCAATCCCACCAGCACCCACAAGTCCGAGCGTTACCGCTGAGCGTAAGGCTTTTTCGACACTATAAAGGCTTGTTGCCGTCATTGAGGCAAGCGTTTCGGGCATTATGGCGCCGCCAATAACCGAGAGCCGGCCTGCACCGGTAGAAGACAATGCCTCGGCCGGGCCGGGATGGGTTTCTTCAATACGCTCAGAGAAAAATCGCGCTGCAAAGCCAATCGTATCCATAATAATCGCAAGCACACCCGCTAATGGTCCAAGCCCTACCGCGACGACAAAAATAAGCGCCCAAATTAAATCCGGTATCGTGCGCATGGTGGCAATAGCAAACCGAGCAATCGCTCGGATAAGCGGATGCGGCGCCGTATTTCGGGCCGCTAACAAGGAAAACGGCACACTCAAAATGACCCCAACAGTAACCCCCACCAATGCAATGTAGAGAGTCTCCAGCATTGACCGACCGATAAGATCCAGATCATCAAAATCAGGCGGTATGGCCCGACCAATAAAATGCACTAAATTAACAGCGCCTCGAGCCAGACGCTCGAAGGTGATTTCCATCACCGATATGCCTTGGGCGAGTAAGCCAATAAATATCAGCAAGACCACCCAGGTAAATATTGATGGTCGCTTAAATCGTGGCGGCGCTGATGGCGATGTTGTTTGGTTATCGGATTGCATTAATGAACCTGCGCATTGTTGGTCTCATGATCAACACGCACGACGCCTTTATAAAGCTCACCCATTGCATCGCGATTAACCCGCTCGCGGCACTCGTTGAGCTCAATTCGACCGGCTTTCATACCCACGACGCGATCACCATAGGCCATCGCAAATTCCAACTGATGCAAAGAACAAAGCACAGTCATTCCACGCTCTGCCACGATCTCAATGAGCAGTTCCATCACCGCCCGACCAGCCTGTGGGTCGAGACTGGCCACTGGTTCATCAGCAATCAAGACATTGGGAGATTGCAATAGCGTTCGGGCAATGGCGACCCGTTGTTGTTGGCCACCCGATAGGTCGCGAGCCGCCGTTGCCGCATGATCCACAAGCCCAACACGCTCAAGACACGCCATGGCTTGTTCCCGCAATTGACTCGGCGCAAACGCTGGCAATGTTCGCATTAGGCCTCCACTCGGCCGTCCAAGCGCACCGTAGAGAACATTTTGGAAAGCACTGACGTTGGGAACCAAGTTAAATTGCTGAAAGACAACACCAATTTGCCGGCGGGCACGCCTTAGCCGTCGACGCCGAGCGGCACTGATCTGAACGCCTGCCACCTCAATGCGGCCAGCATCCGGTCGCGTTAGCCCGTTAAGACAACGGATTAACGTGGACTTGCCGCAGCCATTGGCCCCAAGCAGAACCACAAACTGACCGGGCTGAACGTGTAAATCGATGCCGCGCAGCACGTGCAGCGCGGCAAACGATTTTTCAACCTGACTAACATCAATCATTCATTAAGATCGATGCCAGCGGCCCGGTAAGCATCAGCGACAACCTGATAGTCATCAGCTGTAACTTCAAAGCCAAGGCTTGAATCCCGGTTCAGGAATTTATCCTCATTACGATCCGTGGATACCAATGATTCCCAGAGTTGATCACGATTTGCCTGCAGCGTGGAGCGCAGTGCATCGATGCAATCGGCGCCAATGCTGCTGCGAATGACCACAGGATCACCTGGCAGGGGATCACTCTTAGCAATCACTCGGTAATCACCACTCGGATCCATGTCTTGGATTTTCTCGATATCGCGATTGCCGCCACCCATGGCATCAACATCACCATTCACAATGGCAGCAATACGGGCATCACCCGCCATCGTGATCCGAAGGTCACGATCTAAATCAAGGCCCGCGGAGACGAGCATTTGGCTAGGAATAATATGGCCACTTGTGGAACCGGTATCTTTTAGCGCGACATGCTTACCCGCGAGATCTTCAAGTGACTGAATATCGCTATCGGCAGGCACGAAAAAGCTGCTGCCGTAATGCGGCCGTTGGATATCAAATAAAATCTCAACGTCTGTCTCGCGCTAGAAGAGAACAAATTCCGAAGGCCCAGCAAAAACCAGCTCAACATCATCATAAACAAGCGCGTTACCAGCGGCGGTGCGGTTGCTTAAGCTATACATTTCAAGTTCAAGCCCAGTGGTGGCTTCAAAATCTTCGGCAAATGGGGCAAATGCTTGAGTCAGTGGGGCCATTCCCTCAACGCCGGTATCCGCCATACGCAGCGGGTTAGGACAGACATCACTTAAATCAGCGGCAGTTGCGGTCATTGCGACAAGGCTCAAGCTGAGCGCAGCCGAATTGAGAAAACGATTCATTGGCTTATTCATTACAAAGCTCCTCAGAGAAAAATGACTTTGCAGCGACCGACGCAGTGATTTTTATAAAAGGCGCCGAGCACTACCCTCTACAGGGTCAGTGATCATGATGAATACCGTATTGCAGGGTTATGACTTGTTGATGACAATCGCACCGACTCGACACAACGCGCTCAGCCTGCGTCGGGAAAGTGCTAAACTGATTGCTATGCAAGCCGAACCCAATACTCTTGAACTGGGCGTGATCGGCAACTGTCAGATCGCGGGACTGATTAATGCGCAAGCGGCGCTCATCTGGGCCTGCCTGCCACGCTTTGACGCTGAGCCGGCTTTCTCAAGCCTGGTGGATACTGAAGATCGGGGTCATTTCAGTATTGAGTTGCACGCACAATGCGATACCCATCAATACTACCGCCATAACACCGCTGTGCTCTGTACCGAGCTAACAGACCGTAATGGTGGGATTTTGCGGGTCATCGATTTCTGTCCCCGTTTTCGGCAGTACGGCCGCTACTACCGGCCGGTTATGATGATTCGTCGCCTGGAAGTCGTGCGCGGCAATCCGGTTGTTCAAGTGCGATTGCGGCCATCTATGGGCTGGGATGGTGAAACCCCAGCAATCACCCGGGGCAGCAATCACGTGCGGTTTTTACGCAGCGAGCAAATCCTGCGCGTCACCACGGATGCACCTTTAACGCATGTGATGGACGAAACCCCGTTTGTGGTTGATGCCACGATGACGTTTGTACTTGGCCCCGATGAAAGCGTTAAAGAGTCTGTTGACACAATGGGCCGGCGGTTTTTAGAACTGACTGAAGAGCACTGGCGTGAGTGGTCCCGCTCATTAGCGATTCCGTTTGAGTGGCAGCGCGAGGTTATTCGTGCCGCGATTACGCTTAAGCTCTCAGCCTATGAAGACACCGGCGCGGTAATCGCTGCATTTACGACCTCCATTCCTGAGGCGGCGAACAGTGGTCGCAATTGGGATTATCGCTACTGCTGGTTACGGGATGCCTACTTTACCGTTCACGCCCTTAACCGTCTGGGGGCAACGCGGACCATGGAAGGTTTTTTGCGCTACATCATCAATGTAGTGGCAGGCACCGGTGATCAGCGTTTACAGCCCCTCTACGGTATTGGTGGCGAGCGCCGCATTGATGAATATAACGCCGAGGCATTGGCCGGTTATCGTGGTATGGGGCCGGTTCGTGTCGGCAATGCCGCGTATGAGCAAGTCCAACATGATGTCTATGGCACGGTGGTTTTAGCGGCCACTCAAGCCTTTTTTGACGAGCGCTTAGAGCATCCCGGCGATAAGGCCTTGTATCACCGTCTCTGTGCCCTTGGTGAGGAAGCCGCCCGGCTTTACGATCAACCGGATGCGGGTATTTGGGAATACCGTGGCCGCGCGCAAGTCCATACCTATTCCGCCATGATGTGCTGGGCCGCCTGCGATCGGCTGCATCGCATTGCACTGCGTCTTGGCCTTGATGCGGATGCACGACGCTGGGCCGGCGAGGCGGCGCATATGCATGAGCGTATTTGTCGTGAAGCCTGGTGCGAGGCGGAATCAGCGTTTGCCGAGACCTTTGGTGGTGACACCATGGATGCAAGCCTGCTTTTAATGCATGAGTTGGGATTTCTAGAACCCGATGACTCGCGTTTTGTGAATACCGTGAATGCGATTGAGCGGCATTTACGGCGGGGCGATCACCTCTTTCGGTATGCCGCCGAGGATGACTTCGGATTACCTGAGAACGCCTTTAACATTTGTACGTTTTGGTTTATTGACGCGCTGTCCGCCATCGGCCGCGAGGAGGAAGCCCGGCGTTTATTTGAAAACATGCTGACCTACCGGACGAAACTTGGCTTGCTCTCTGAGGATCTAAGCACACAGAGCGGCGAGCTATGGGGGAATTTCCCACAAACCTACAGCATGGTGGGGCTCATTAATGGCGCCATGCGCTTGAGCCGCTCTTGGGAGGAAGCACTTTGAGTCGGCTGGTTGTCGTATCCAATCGCGTGCCCGATCCGCACGCCACGCAGCCGCAAGCCGGTGGACTAAGCGTCGCCCTCGCCGACGCCCTCGGTCGTCGTGGTGGGTTGTGGTTTGGCTGGAATGGCCAGCTCAGCCAAGGCACCGTTCACCGCCCGCGCCTCGATCACGACAAGGGTATTAATTATGCCACCTTGCCACTGTGTAAATCCGACTACGACGACTTCTATTTAGGTTATGCCAATGCGGTAATTTGGCCGGTGTTTCACTTTAACTTAGGGGCTATGAATTACGAGCGCTGTTATAGCGCTGGCTATGCACGGGTTAACGCGCTGTTTGCTGATGCACTCGTACCCTTACTTGAGCCCGATGACATTATTTGGGTGCATGACTACCACCTAATGCCCTTGGCGCGTGAACTCCGCGATCGGGGCGTGCGTGCTCGAATCGGTTTTTTTCTGCATATTCCCTTCCCTGATTATGATGTCCTGCGTGCCATGCCGGGCCATCGTCAGCTATTAGAAGATCTATGCCGCTTTGATTTGCTCGGTTTTCAAACGGAAAACGATCGGCATGCCTTTGAAGAATCCGCCACCAGGGCCATTGGTGCTCTGATCCGGGCGCCCGGTGCGCTACGCCATCGCAACCGCAACCTACGCACGGGCGTCTATCCCGTCGGTGTCGATGTGGAAGGTCTCGCCGTTCTAGCAAAAAAAAGTCTCATCGCCCCGCGCGTGCGCCAGTTGCTAGAGGGTCTTGGCGAGCGCGACTTACTCATTGGCGTGGATCGCCTAGATTATTCCAAGGGCTTAGAGCAGCGTTTCCGTGCCTTTGAAGGCTTGCTGGAAGACTACCCTCATCGTCGCGGTCATAGCGTATTAATGCAAATCGCGAGTCCTTCGCGCAGCAGCATTAGCGAGTACGCTGATTTACGCCAACGCCTTGAGGGCCTAAGCGGGCATATTAATGGTACGTATGCGGATTTAGACTGGGCACCGATCCACTACTTAAACAAGGCCTTTGCCCGCAGTACCATTATGGGACTGTATCGGGCGGCTCGCGTGGGCGTGGTGACACCGCTACGGGATGGCATGAATTTAGTCGCAAAAGAATTTGTGGCAAGTCAAGACCCGGATAACCCGGGGGTGCTTGTGCTCTCAGAGTTAGCGGGCGCAGCCGCCGAACTGACCGATGCGATTTGTGTTAACCCTTACGATACCGATGCTATTGCCGCGGGAATGAATACCGCCCTAGCAATGCCCCTCCCCGAGCGCCGCCGCCGCCATCAAAACATGCTGGCCGTATTACAAGAGAACGCGATTGACGCTTGGGGCCAGCGCTTTTTGTACGACCTCTCACCCAAGACCGCCTAAGGAGCAAGCATCGGCATGTCGCGCGTTATCATGCATGTCGACATGGACGCTTTTTTTGCTTCAGTTGAACTCAAACGCCGCCCCGATCTTTACGGTGAGCCCGTGGTTGTCGGTGGTCGTGGGGATCCTAATCAACGCGGCGTCGTTGCGACCGCCACCTATGCGGCAAGAGAGTTTGGCATTCACTCCGGCATGGCGCTTCGCACTGCGATTCGGCTCTGCCCGGAAGCGGTATTTTTACCGGTTGATTTTCGTGCCTATCGCGCCGCCTCGGCGCGGGTGTTTAAGCATCTTGCTGCGGTGAGTGAGCGGTTTCAGCCGGTCGGTCTTGATGAGGCTTATTTGGATATTTCCGAGCATAAAGCGTCGGGCTTAGAGATTGCTCGACGGTTAAAAGCCGAAATACTCGCCGACACTGAACTTGTCGCCTCCGTGGGCATTGCGCCGAATCGGCTATTGGCTAAAATTGCCTCTGATTTAGAAAAGCCGGATGGGCTTACCGAACTAAGCGCTAATGATGTGCCGCACCGAGTCTGGCCATTGCCCGTGCGAACATTGCATGGCGTTGGACCGCGCACGGCCGAGCGACTTGCCACGCTAGATATCGCCAGTATTGGCGATCTTGCCGCACTCTCGCTTGAGCAATTACAAACTCGCTTTAGTCCTCGCCATGCGCTCGCTCTGCACCAAGCCGCCCATGGGGTTGATGAGCGCCCTGTGCAAACCGAGCGGGTGCGGAAATCTATTGGCCGCGAGCGTACATTTCAGCAGGATTGTCGCAGCAGTGGCCGACTCGCGCATGAGGCCCGGATTATGCTCGATGATGTGCATTCACGGCTAATCGCTCGAGCGCTAATCGCACGCACCGTAACGGTCAAACTGCGCTATCGCGATTTCACAACGCACACGCGTTCTCATAGCTTGAACGAGGCGACTAGTCAGCTCGACGCGCTAGTTGATGCTGTAGAGCAGTGCTTGTTTGCTCATCGACTGCATCGCGCGGTCCGATTGCTTGGAGTGCAACTCTCAGGCTTGGAGGCGGCGTGAACCATTTATTGGCCATCCTTACTGCACTCGTGCCGCTATTTGGATTGATCGTGCTGGGCACATTTCTCGCCCGCTGGCGCTTTCCGGGCGCTGAGTTTTGGCAGCGCCTAGAGCGCCTCATTTATTTTATCCTGTTCCCCGCCTTGCTTGTTGAGAGCTTGGCGAGTGCCCCGTTAGATCCGAGCCGTATCTCGCCATTGCTGCTCGCTGTGGTCATGACTTTATGTGCTGGCAGTGGCTTGGTGTTTGCTACTCAACCTTTGCTGCGGCTAGACGGCCCGGCGCTGAGCTCGCTTTATCAAGGCAGTATTCGGTTTAACACCTATTTAGGGATTGCCATTGTTATGGCTGTGTTTGAGCCATCCACGCTGGCCGTAATGGCGCTTGTAATCGGGCTGATGATTCCATTGGTTAATTTAGGCTGTGTCTTGGTGCTCAGTCGTTTTGCCGGCGGCGATGGTTCAGCTGTGGGTATGTTCAAAAGCCTAACCCGCAATCCTCTGATTTTAGGATGCTTGGTGGGGCTTGGGCTTAATTTGAGTGGCCTAGGCCTACACCCCTCGTTTGCGCTCGGTTTTAGCTTTGCCGGTGAAGCAGCGGTGCCTTTGGGATTAATGTGTGTTGGGGCGGGGCTGAGTCTACAGCGCTTGAATGCGGACCGCAGCGCCCTGGTGGGTGCGGGCATGATCAAACTGCTGTTACTGCCATTACTGGCCGCCATGATCGCTCACGTTGTCGGACTTGGGATTCAGGAGACCCAAGTGCTTGTTGTGTTTGCTGCTCTGCCAACCGCGACCTCCGCTTATATTCTTGCCCGACAAATGGGCGGTGATCATGGTTTGATTGCTGGCATGCTCACCGTTCAGACCGCAGCCGCTGTTATTAGCCTACCGATTGTCCTCGCTTTGCTAGCAAGCCACGGCAGCTAGTCCAAATCGTCACAATTCATCCATGGTTCTGCGCTACAATGTTGCACAGCAGCATTTTCTAACCGCAGGAGCGTGCCTATGACGGTCCGCAATTTAGACGCCCTTTTTAAACCTCGCTCGATCGCCATTATTGGTGCAAGTCGCCGACCTGGATCAGTCGGCGCGGTGCTCGCCCGTAACCTATTTAATGGCGGATTTGATGGCCCGATCATGCCGGTCAATCCAAAACATCGCGCGGTCGAAGGGGTCCTTTGCTATCCCGATATTGCACAGCTACCCATGACGCCGGATTTAGCCATCATCTGCACACCACCCGCTACCGTGCCCGGGATTGTTCGCGATTTAGCTGAGCAAGGGACTCGGGGTGTGGTGGTTATTACCGCCGGGTTTGGTGAAGGCAATGACAAGAAAGGCATGCGCCTGCGTCAAGACATGCTGGATGCTGCAAGACCGCATCTCACGCGAGTCATTGGACCGAATTGCCTTGGCGTATTAGTCCCGGGTGCTGGATTGAATGCAAGCTTTGCGCACTTAGCGCCACCCAAGGGGAGAATTGCCTTTGTAACGCAATCCGGCGCCATCGTCACCTCGGTGCTGGATTGGGCGGAACGCCGCGGAATTGGCTTCTCGCATATGATTTCGTTAGGCGATATGGCCGATGTCGATTTCGGCGACACACTCGATTATCTCGCGAATGACTCTGATACCCGCGCCATCTTGCTCTACGTTGAAGCGATCACTGATGCGCGCAAATTTATGTCGGCGGCTCGTGCCGCTGCGCGAATGAAGCCGGTCATTGTGGTCAAATCTGGCCGCCATGCCGCTAGTGCAAAAGCGGCCGCCTCCCATACAGGGGCGCTAGCAGGATCTGATGCAGTGTATGACGCTGCCTTTCGGCGTGCCGGTATGCTGCGAGTGGACACCCTTGGAGAGTTATTTGCAGCGGTTGAGACGCTGGCCACAACCGAACCACCTGCAGGTGATCGTTTATCGATTCTTACCAATGGCGGCGGGATAGGTGTCTTAGCGACGGATGCATTGATTGGTCATAACGGCCATCTGGCTGAACTTTCTGAATCCACCACTAGCGCGTTAAATGCTGTACTTCCGGCCACTTGGTCACAGGCTAATCCCATAGACATCATTGGCGATGCGCCCGGCAAGCGCTACGCCGATGCGCTGGGCATACTCACAGACACTCATGAGGCCGATGCGATCTTAGTGCTGAACTGTCCCACTGCGGTGGCCGACAGTATGGATGCCGCAGAGGCCGTTATTGCTGAACACGAACGCCAACGCCAAAGTCGTGGCACTCACCCCACACTGCTCACCTGTTGGGTGGGGGAGCACACCGCACAAACCGCCCGTCGGCGCTTTGCCGAAGCCGGCATACCGAGCTATACCACGCCCGAGGCGGCGGTTCGGGCGTTTATGCATATGGTGGCCTATCGGCAAAACCAAGAGCAGCTATTAGAAACACCGCCGTCCGTGCCCGAAATATTTACGCCCGATTATCAAAAAGCCAAGGCGCTTATTGAACAGGCTGCCGCTGAAGGCCGTGAAATTTTAAGTGAGCCTGAGGCTAAACAATTATTGGCTGCCTATGGCGTTGATGTGGTGCCCACCGAAGTCGCCGATAGTGTTGAGGCCGCGGTGGCGGCAGCAGAGCGGCTCGGATTTCCGGCGGCGATAAAAATTTTATCACCCGATATCACGCATAAAAGCGATGTTGGCGGCGTCGCCCTAAATCTTGATGATGCCGAGGCTGTGCAACGGGCTGCTAAGGCCATGCAACGGCGGGTGATCGAGACCTATCCGGATGCTCAGTTACAGGGCTTTAGTGTGCAACCGATGGTAAAAAGCGCAGGCTCATGGGAGCTCATCGCCGGGTTTACCGACGATGCTCAGTTTGGTCCGGTTGTGCTGTTTGGCCAGGGCGGCACAGCGGTTGAAGTTATTCGCGATCAATCCTTAGCGCTGCCGCCGCTCAACCTTAAATTGGCCCGCGATATGATTACTCGCACTCGGGTTTATCACCAGCTGCGAGGCTATCGAGATCACGAAGCTGCGGATTTAGGTGCCATTGATTTAACGCTCACACGAATTGCGCAAATCGCAGCGGATTTATCCCGGGTTAAAGAGCTTGATATCAACCCGCTACTCGCCTCTGCCGAGGGTGTTCTCGCCCTCGATGCGCGCGTGCGTATTGGTGAGAATGGCCAAGGCACTCGACGGCTTGCCATTCGACCTTATCCACGAGAGCTAGAGAAAACCGTGGCCGGCGATGACGGCAAACCCTATTTACTCCGGCCGATACTGCCTGAAGATGAGCCGGCACTGCATCGTGCCTTTGCCCATCTCACCCCAGAGCAAATTCGGCTGCGCTTTTTTGCGCCCATGAAGCAACTCAGCCACATGGCCGCGGCGCGATTTACTCAGATCGATTACAACCGCGAAATGGCGCTTATTATTACCGACCCAGACAAAGTTCCGGGCGAAGCTGAGCTCTATGGCGCTGTGCATATTCATGCTGATCCAGATGGGGAGAAGGCCGAATACTCGATCATCGTGCGCAATGATTTAACCCGCCAGGGACTCGGCCGCCTACTCATGGAACATGTTATTGACTATGCCCGCGATCGCGGCATCCAAGAAATCACCGGAGATGTCTTACGAGAAAACCAGCCCATGCTCGCGCTCTGCGAACAGCTTGGCTTTAGTCAACACACCAATCCGCAAGATCGAGATATTATTGAGGTACGCCTGCCCCTTACCGGTACTTAAGGATGTCCATGAGCTCATTAACGATCTCAGTGGCATCGCCTCGCTCGCGCGCGCTGGTCACGTGATGGTGTAAGTGGCTGCGCAATACCGCATCGCCGACCTTATCGAGCGCACCGGTTACCGCCTTTAGCTGGCGGAGTACATCCACGCAATAGACATCCTCGCGCTCCAACATTCGGACAATGCCTTCGACATGCCCACGCACCGATGCGAGGCGTTGCCGGGCGCTATCACGCACTGACGTATCCAGAGAAAGCGATCAGTGTATGGAATCAGTCATGGGTTAACACCTCACGCTGTTGCGCTGGGCGAAACCGCCGCAAGCGCAGTGAATTAGTGAGCACAAATAAACTCGATAGGCTCATTGCTGCAGCGGCTGCCATGGGGCTAAGCAGCCAGCCGGTCAGTGGGAAGAGCGCACCAGCGGCCACCGGAATGAGTAATACGTTATAGCCATAGGCCCACACAAAATTACCCTGAATGGTGCGATGGGTGCGTCGGGCAAGCGCTACGGCATCCAATAAACCATTTAAGTCTGCCCGCATTAACACCGCATCACCCGCCTCAATGGCCACATCGGTGCCCGTCCCAATGGCAATTCCCACATCCGCACGCGCAAGGGCAGGCGCATCATTAATGCCATCCCCCACAAACACCACTCGTTGGCCGTCAGCCTGCAGGCGCTCGACCTCCCGGGCCTTCCCATCGGGTAGGACGCCCGCCATAACCTCATCAATCGCGAGTTGTTTGGCCAATGCATTAGCCGTAGCGGGCTGATCACCGGTCACTAAGGCTACACGTAGGCCCAAAGCCTTCAATCCAGCAATGACTGCCGCGCTCTCAGGCCGCGGTGGGTCGGCCACCGCAACCACGCCTAATAGTTGCCCATCGATAGCAGCGTAAACCGCGGTTTTCGCCTCGGCGGCTAAATGCTGAGCGGTATCAGCAACAGAGCTCGTATCGACGCCTAACCACGCCATATAGTGGCCAGCGCCAATATGCACATAGCGACCGTTAACTAAAGCGCTCACGCCATAACCGGTCACCGAGTCAAATTCGGTAGCGGTTGGAATACGGATGCCGCGGGCATTGGCGGCCTCAACAATGGCCATACCCAGTGGGTGCTCGCTATGGGATTCCACAGCAGCGATTAACCCAAGGGTTTCGTCTTCAGCTCCGTTGGCGACCGCAAGGTCGGTTAATTGCGGCCGGCCCAACGTGAGGGTGCCGGTTTTATCCAATACCACCATATCGGCGCGGGCGAGTGCCTCTAAGGCCGCGCCACGACGTAACAGCAGTCCATTTTCGGCGCCTTTGCCGGTCGCGACCATCACCGCTGTTGGCGTTGCCAACCCCATGGCACAGGGACAAGCAATCAAGAGCACACTAACGGTGGCAACCAATGCATAGGAGAGCACCGGATCCGGTCCGAGCCACAGCCATATCACCCCGGTAATCGCGGCCACTGCCAACACAATCGGCACAAATACACCTGCAATGCGATCAGCCATTTGCTGAATGGGCGGTTTTTCAGCCTGGGCCTGTTCGACCATCTTGATAATTTGTGCAAGAACCGTTTTTGCCCCCACACGGGTGACTTTAAACGTCAACGAGCCTTGACCATTGACTGTGCCTGTGACTACTTCATCGCCGGCTTGTTTAGCCACCGGCACAGGCTCACCAGAGATCATGGATTCATCGACACGGGAATGGCCTTCAATTATCTCCCCATCCACCGGAATTCGTTCGCCTGGCCGCACTAGGACATGATCATCAGCGACGACAGCATCAATCGCCACTTCGGTGGGCTCGCCATCACGCAGCACTCGCGCCGTTCGGGCTTGCAGACTCAGCAATCGACGAATCGCTTGTGAGGTTCGGCCACGGGCGATTTGCTCGAGATAACGGCCTAGCAAAATCAATGTGATGATCACGCCAGAGGCCTCAAAATAGCTGCCTGCCGTTCCCGGCGGAAAAATTTGTGGCACCAATAGCACCAACAGAGAGTAGAAATAGGCCGCGCCCGCACCAATCATCACCAAACTGCTCATTGCAGGCGCTGCATGCCGCATTTCTTTTAGGCCACGCTGAAAAAACCCCCGTCCGGCCCAAAATACAACGGGTGTCGCCAGCAGCCATTCGATCGCTATCCACGCGCGCTCTGGCAACCATTGCGTATAGAGCGCATGGCCCCCTGGCAAGTGACGACCCATAGCAACAATCACAAGCGGCAGCGTAAATGCTGCCGCTAGTATGACTTGGCGGCGCAAACTCATCCGCTCAAGCGCTTGTGCTGACTCGGCTTGGTCACCATCCATCGCGTTTTCGGCAGCCGCGAGTGAGGCGCCATAACCGGCAGCGGCCACCGCTTCAGTTAACGTATCTAAGCGAATAGCTGAAGTGAGAACCTCAACTTGGGCCTGACTTAAACTTAAGTTGGCACTGGCGCTCAGGACGCCCGGTAGTCGTTTAAGCGAGGTTTCGACTCGGCTAATACAGCCACCACAGCTCACACCGGTTAGCTCAAGTTTTAGCGATTGCGTGGCCGCCGGATAGCCTGCATTGGTTAGCGCTTGTGCCACGGCGTTAAGGGTGGTGACGGCATTTGCGCTCTCTTTCACATCAAGCCGAGCCCGCCCCGTGGCTAGATTGACACTGGCTTTCGCTACCCCATCGACTTGCGCTATTGCAGACTCCGCGCTGTTCACGCAGCTCCCGCAAGTTAGACCGGTAATATCAATATCAAAGGATTGTTGGGACATATCAGCACAATTTTCATTAAATGTTCGTTGCACTCTACCCCTCCCCCCGGGGGGTTGGTCAAGACAAAAAAAGGGGCCCGAAGGCCCCTAAAGATTTCAAATGGAGAGATGAGTCCGAATTACATCGCCTCGCGCCAGCTCGCAACGAGCTCGTCGTAAGGCACGGTCTCGCCCTGTGGCTTCTCGTTATCAAGCGCTGGCTTCGGTGCACCTGGCTGGTCGAACCAGTACTCGGCACTGCGTTCTTCGTTCATGCGTGGCCCGCAGTTATCCTGCACACCGGCACGCTCAAGGCGCTCCATTACGCGGTCCTGCTCACTCGCCAGGTTATCCATAGCCTCCTGAGGGTTGACCTCACCGGTAACGGCTGCAGCTACGTTGGACCACCACAGCTGTGCTAGACGTGGATAGTCAGGCACATTCGTCCCGGTATCCGTCCACATCTCACGATCTGGGCTGCGATAGAACTCAACCAAACCACCGAGCTTTGGTGCCCGCTCCGTCATCGACTCATGCATGATGTCGGACTGACGAATCGGAGTAAGCCCCTCATGGAACTTCTTCAGTGAGACGACTTTGGAAGTCGTGAACTGAGCGTATAACCATGCTGCCTTGCGCTCCATCGGATCAGCATGATCGAAGAACGTCCAGGAACCGATGTCCTGATAACCGACCTTCATGCCATCTTCCCAGTACGGGCCATGCGGTGATGGCGCCATCCGCCATTTCGGCGTGCCATCGTCATTCACAACGGGCGTACCCTCTTCAGCCATTGCGGCGGTGAAGGCGGTGTACCAGAAGATCTGCTGCGCGATTTGACCCTGTGCAGGGACCGGGCCGGCCTCGCCGAACGTCATACCGGAAGCGGCCGGCGGCGCGTAGTCACCCAGCCAATCGATATATTTGTTCAACGCATAGACCGCGGCCGGGCCATTCACCGCACCACCGCGGGTCACGCTTGAGCCGGCTGGATGGCAGTCTTCAACCCGAATGCCCCACTCATCAACGGGCAAGCCGTTGGGCAGGCCTTTATCACCGGCGCCAGCCATCGAAAGCCAAGCGTCAGTAAAGCGCCATCCGAGCGATGGGTCTTTTTTGCCGTAG
>Ga0102930_1000012_pt1 | contig 58676 bp, 55 predicted proteins | sample SalPon1_B_H2O_MG_FD_84514 | JGI IMG/M metagenome (GOLD analysis project Ga0102930, IMG submission 84514) | Salt pond water microbial communities from South San Francisco under conditions of wetland restoration - Salt Pond MetaG R1_B_H2O_MG | ecosystem: Environmental > Aquatic > Non-marine Saline... | reverse complement strand
TATATGGTTCGCCAGAGAGTCGCCGCTGGCCTTCATGGGCTGCGGCGCCAAATTGATACGCTTTATAAACTTTTTGGACTTGGTGGGGATCTAGATAGTGCTCAAGTAGTGAGCAAAGATCGGCTGCTCGGGTGGCGGATTCGGCACCCGTTGATTCTCGAGCTACTACTGCCTCACTGCTGGCCATGGGTGCCGGATTACTCGGCCGGCTTTTCCTCTTCGCTGGAGGCAGATGAATCGTTTTGCGTCTCATCAACCTCAGCCTCGATCTTTGCTTGAGTCTCTCCTAGCGCGTCAGCCTCAGCATCAACCATCGTTTCTGCGGCAGCGGCCTCAGCTGCATCATCGAGCGCGCCTAGCGCCTCTGCCGCCTCGGCCTCGACGTTAAGAATATCGCTGGTGACAAAACCATCAGCAATCTCTCGCAACGCAACCACCGTGGGCTTGTCATTTTCCAATTCCACGAAAGGCTGACTACCATGGGCGACCTGACGGGCCCGACGGGTTGCTGCTAAAACAAGCTCAAACCGGTTATCAATCGTATCGAGGCAGTCCTCGACCGTTACTCGCGCCATACCGGCAACCTCCTAAAAAACATAAAAAACATCACTTAAGTGCCAGTGTAGCGTGGAATCCTGCTGAATATAAAGCAATTATTCAGGCGCTCCGGTAAAGACAGTGCAACGGAAAAAACGCCTACAAGCCTGTCAATTCATTAACTTCACGCGCATGCACTTTGCCTTGCCGCGCGCGCCGCAGCCGTCGTGCCCGAATAATGGCCTCAAGATCGGCCAATGCCTCATCAAAATCGTCATTCCAAACCCAATAATCGTACTCTGAACAATGACTCATTTCGCTGATAGCAGCTTGCATCCGCTCCGCAATGACAGCGTCACTGTCTTGGCCACGCGCTCGCAAACGTGACTCTAGTGCGTTTTGCGAGGGCGGTAAGATAAACACAGAAACCGTATCGCTAAGCCGCTCACGAATTTGTCGAGCGCCCTGCCAATCAATTTCAACGAGCACATCAAGTCCCGCTGCTAAATCAGCTTGCACAGCAGCATGCGTGGTGCCATAACGACGATCGAATACCTGCGCATGTTCTAAAAATGCATCAGCGCTGATGAGTTGTTGGAACGTGTTTTCATCAACGAAATGATAATCTTGGCCATCCACTTCCGCCGGCCGAGGCGTTCGAGTGGTATGCGATACCGAGATTGTCAGCCCCGAATCACGCGCCATCAACGCTCGTAACAGCGAGGTTTTACCAGCTCCCGACGCCGCCGATACGATATAGAGCGTTCCATTTGTGCCCGTAGTCATAGCAATAATGCTACCCTTTCCCGCTCGCTTTCGCATCGCCCAAAACGGATCAGGAGAAGCTTATGCGCCCAAGCGGCCGCGCGCCCAACGAGCTACGTGCCATTCAATTTACGCGGGGATTTACCCAACACGCTGAGGGCTCTGTGCTTGTTGAGTTTGGTGATACGCGGGTGCTTTGCACCGCTTCGATCGAAGAGCGGGTGCCACCGTGGCTACGCAATAAAAATCGCGGTTGGGTCACTGCAGAGTACGGCATGTTGCCACGGGCCACGGGAAGCCGGACCGATCGTGAAGCGGCACGCGGCCGCCAACAAGGCCGCAGCATCGAAATTCAGCGTTTAATTGGTCGCTCCTTGCGTGCGGTTGTCGATTTAGAAGCGTTGGGCGAGCGTCGTGTCGTATTAGACTGTGATGTTCTTCAAGCCGACGGTGGCACGCGCACTGCAGCGATTACTGGAGGCTATGTCGCGCTGGCTGATGCAATGACAACACTCATCAAGGCGGGAAAAGTTCGACGCAATCCATTGCATGGACAAGTCGCCGCTGTATCGGTTGGCATTTATCAAGGCACACCGGTATTGGATCTTGATTATGCCGAAGATTCTGAAGCTGAGACTGATATGAATATTGTCATGAATGATGCAAGCCATTTCATCGAAGTCCAAGGCACCGCCGAGGGGCATGCGTTTCGGCGGGCCGAGTTAGACGCTATGCTCGATTTAGCAAGCGACGGTATCGATGCGCTCGCAAGCGCTCAGCGTGCCGCACTCGATCAGTAACCATGACGCGCCTGTCGCGACTGGTATTAGCGAGCGGGAATGCCGGTAAGCTCAAAGAACTAGAGGCTTTGTTAACGCCATGGGTGGAGCGTATCCAAACCCAGTCTTTTTATTTCGTGCCAGAAGCCGCTGAAACCGGCACCACGTTTATCGAAAACGCCATTATCAAAGCACGTAATGCAGCCGCTCACACCGGATTAGCCGCGATTGCTGATGACTCCGGGCTAGAAATTGATGCGCTCGATGGTCAACCCGGCGTGCGTTCGGCACGCTGGGCCGGTGATCATGCGGATGAGGCCGCGAATAACGCCCAACTTATCGATGCACTCATTGATTTAAAGGCCTCTGAGCGCACGGCGCGGTATCGCTGCGTGATCGCATTAATGCGTCATGCAGGTGATCCAGCGCCGCTTGTGGCAGAAGGCGTTTGGACGGGCAGTCTCATTGAGACGCCGGCAGGCGATAACGGGTTTGGTTATGACCCTTACTTCTATTTGCCTTCGCATAACTGCACGGTCGCGGAACTCAGCGCCGATGTGAAAAATACCATCAGTCATCGGGCGCAAGCGTTGGCGAGATTAAAAACAAAATTGGCAGTGGCATGGCCTCAGGCCTAAAACTGCCGCCACTTGGCTTGTACGTCCATTTACCTTGGTGCGTGCAGAAGTGCCCGTATTGCGATTTTAATTCGCATGCGCTGCGTGGCGAGCTGCCTGAAAATGACTATATTGACGCCCTACTTCGCGACGCGGATGAACAAGCCATTGCCGCCGATGGCCGCACAGTAGAGACCCTGTTTATTGGCGGCGGCACACCGAGCTTATTTAGTGCTAAGGCCATCAGCCGGCTCATGCAGGGGTTAGCAAAACGCCTTGCGATTGCCGCTGACGCTGAAATTACCCTTGAGGCTAATCCAGGTGCCATGGACGTGGAGCGCTTTCGAGGCTTTTTAGAAGCCGGCGTTAATCGTTTGTCAATCGGCGTGCAAAGCTTTGATAATCAAGCCCTCAAGCGACTTGGCCGCATCCATGACGATGCACAAGCTGAGCATGCCATTGAAGCGGCGCAGTGCGCTGGGTTTTCGCGTATTAACGTTGATTTAATGCACGGCCTGCCACACCAACGAACGGCCGATGCATTGGCTGATGTTGACCGCGCGCTTAGCTTGGGCATACAGCATTTATCGCATTACCAACTAACGCTTGAGCCTGATACCGCTTTTTTTACCCGCCCGCCGCCACTGCCAGATGACGATACCGTTGTTGCGATTGAAATGGCCTGCGCCGAGCGGATTCGTGCTAGCGGTCTTCAGCGCTACGAAATATCCGCTTGGTCGGTACCAGGCGATGAGTGCCGGCATAACCTTAATTATTGGCAATTTGGCGATTACTTAGCCATTGGCGCCGGGGCTCACGGTAAATTAACCACGACAGATGGGCGGATTATCCGCTTTTCTCGTGAGCGTATGCCAAGACGCTATCAAGCGTTAGCGGGAACGTCAGCGGCGAGCGCTCAACACTGGGAAGTCACACGCTCCGAGCGCGTATTGGAATATGTAATGAATGCTCTGCGCCTTTGCAATGGCGCGCCGCTAGCAGAGGCACTTGAGCGTACAGGCTGTCCCCTATCCGCGTTTACCCCTGGCGTGACTAAGGCGAGGGAATACGGCTGGATGACCGATGATGCTACGCGTCTTTGCCCGACCCGTAAGGGCCAGCAATTTCTCAATGATCTTCTAGGCCTTTTTACATGATCGAAGCGCTCGGCCTGACCTGCCCCTACTGTGGCGAGTATTTCACCATGCTAGTCGACTGCTCTGCCGGAGACCAAGATTATGTTGAAGATTGTGTGGTGTGCTGTCGGCCGATCGAGTGTCACTTAGCACTGACCACCAATGGGCCGACATTGCGCGTTCACCGCGATGACGATTAGAACGGCAACGGCGATTTTGCCAATGCCACGCTATACATATACCCATAGACAGCAAGCGCAGCCGCAAAGGCGCTGCCACGAACGGCGCCCGAGCGGCTGGGCTTTAGTGCAATCACGCCAAGCGCGATATAGATCAGCAACGCGATAAATTTAGCGTTAATCCATGCATGCGGCTCAAGGGGCCAGTTCCAGCCAACCCAAGCAACGCCAAAAGCGCTAATCAGCAATAAGGCATGAACAATATGTGGAGTAATTTTCATCCAGCGGCGCTCTAACAGGGCAGAGCCTCGCAGCATCCAGAAACCGCGCAGCACAAATAAAACCAATGTCAACGTTACAACGGTGGTGTGCAGGTGTTTCAGGGCGATATAGCTCATTGTATGCTCCGATGGGGCGTGATGTTAGAGCGCCAAATACTACCGAGATAGCACTCAGGTGTCATGCCTACACGGCCAGATGACAACGACGTCACTTGTACCTATGGCCCGTAGGACCTATTATGCACGGCTCTGAATTTCAGCTGTCTGAGAACCATCATGAAGAAAGACATTCATCCAGATTATCGACCGGTCGTGTTTCAAGACATCTCCGCCGATTTTTCATTTTTGACCCGTTCAACGGTTCAAACAAACGACACAATTAAGTGGGAAGACGGCCAAGAATATCCGCTTGTTAAAGTGGAAATTTCTAGTGCAAGCCATCCTTTCTACACCGGTAAACAGCGTGTCCTCTCAAGTGGCGGCCGTGTCGATCAGTTCCGTCGTCGCTATGGCGCGGGCGCAAAAGGTGGGAAAGGCGAATAACGCTACTCGCGTCATTGATGAGGAGTCAGACGATGTCCGATAAAACCGTCACAATCACCGATAATGCGACAGGCAAGCAAGTAGAAATGCCGGTGCGCAGTGGCACGCATGGTGCAGACGTTATTGACATCCGGCGACTCCAGCCAGAGCTTGGCTACTTCACTTACGACCCGGGCTATAGCACGACAGGAAGCTGCCAAAGCGACATCACTTATATTGATGGCGACCAAGGGGTTCTTCTCTATCGGGGTTATCCGATCGAGCAGCTCGCGGAAAATAGCTCGTTTTTAGAAGTCTCAAGCCTTTTGATACATGGCGACCTGCCCAGCAAAAAAGAGCTCGCCTCGTTTGAAGAGTCGATCACTCGACACACGATGGTGAATGAAAGCCTACGAATCTTCTTTAACGGCTTTCATTACAATGCTCACCCCATGGCGATGCTAACCGGCGTTGTTGGATCACTATCTGCGTTCTATCACGACACGATTGATATTAACGATGCGGATAACCGACTACTTTGCGCCCACCGCATCATTGCGAAAATGCCCACGATTGCTGCAGCCGCTTTTAAACACATGGTTGGAGAGCCTTTTGTTCACCCGCTCAATCGGCTGTCCTATACCGGCAATCTCCTTAATATGTTGTTTGCGCGGCCTAGCGAAGATTTTGAAATCAATCCCGTTGCCGAGCGTGCACTTGATCAGTTGCTAATTTTGCATGCCGATCATGAGCAAAACGCAAGCACATCAACGGTTCGTATGGCTGGCAGCACGGGCGCCAACCCCTTCGCTGCCATTGCCTCGGGTTGTGCGGCGTTATGGGGACCCGCTCACGGAGGTGCCAATGAGGCGGTACTTAATATGCTGAGCGAAATCGGTAGCGTGGAGTCAGTGCCTAAGTTTATTGAAAAGGCAAAGGATAAGGATGACCCCTTCCGACTGATGGGCTTTGGCCATCGGGTTTATAAAAACTACGACCCGCGCGCTACGATTATCCGAAAGACCTGTCATGAGGTGCTCGACGAGCTCGGCGTTGGGAATGACCCACAGCTCGAGCTTGCCATGAAGCTAGAAGAAATTGCCTTGGCCGATGATTATTTTGTCGAGCGGAAGCTCTATCCAAACGTCGATTTCTACTCTGGAATTATCTACCGCGCGCTTGGCATTCCAAAAGAGTACTTTACCGTGCTTTTTGCCATAGGCCGGACGCCCGGTTGGATTGCACAGTGGATGGAAATGCTAACCGATCCAGAACAGCGCATTGGCCGACCACGCCAGCTCTACACCGGACCGGCACGACGCGATTACGTCCCCCTGCATCGACGTCGCTAGTTAACCGATTCGGGATTCGCAAGAAGCGCTTCCACCTCTCGCTGCCCCGCCCGCTGCATCGGTCGACCATCGACCGGACTACGCGGCGGGTGCTGACGACCCCGCCCGGTAAAGACTGTTAACTGAATGGGTATTTCACCCGCAACAAAATGATGCGTCGGGATAAACTCGTAATCCTCATCAAAACGTAGACGCTTTTCCTCAGTATCGAAGGGAATCCCCTGATCAATGAGAAAAAGCACAACATCCTCGGGCGTCTCGGCAAAGCAATGCAAATCCACCGAACTTTTCGCATTGGCACTGCCATCAAGCACCGCACCAACCAACCGCGGTCGAAACGGCGCGAAAAACTGCATCGCCTCTAGCGCGGTCTCTCTGAGTGTTCGAATGGCGATATGCTGACGCTCGCCGCCAAAAAGCCGCTGATACTCATGCAATGCAGTTTGTATTTCACGATTTTGCGGTAGATTTGTGGTGCTAGGCGCCCCGAGATGAAGGGCCGCCTTTCGCTTAGCTTGGGAGAAGTCTCTAACGCCTTCAACGGCCATAATGCGCGCGGCCTCTTGCACAAGACGTTCGCGCATTTTCGCATCACGATTCGCACTACCTCTTGCCATAGCCCTATCCCTTTTTGGTTAGAAAATAGGTTGTGGCGCTCCACCTGAGGCACCATCATCACTGCGCTCTCGGGTCTCTGGAGCGACTGGGGGTAGATTATCCTCACGAAAAGTCTCAAATATGACGCCTTCTGAATCACCGCTAACCCGCTCACCTGTGACCGGGTCAATCCGAACCGTAACCAGGCCCTCCGGCCGATTCCAGTCCGATTCCGGCACTCCGCGCAGCACCTTACCCATAAAATTCATCCAAATAGGCAGCGCTGCTCGACCACCTGTTTCATAACGACCTAAGCTTTGCAGCTCATCAAAGCCCATCCAAGCGGTGGTTACCAAACCTTCGCTAAATCCAGAGAACCAAGCATCCTTTTGATCGTTCGTAGTTCCTGTTTTACCCGCTAAATCATCCCGGCCCAATTGGCGAACAGAGCGCGCCGTTCCACGCTCAACAACATCACTAAGCATTGATTGCATCAACCAAGCATTCTGCTCACTAATCGCACGCTCAGCAGGGCGATAAGCAGGCCGCCGTGGCCCCTCACTGGCGATCGGAGCGGGCGCAATCTCGCTTGCCTCAATGGCTCGGTGCGGCCAGGCACGGTAATCCACCAATTCATCAATATCCTCAACCCGACTGATCAAATACGGATCAATTCGATAGCCACCGTTAGCAAATACCGCATAGGCCCGAGCGAGTTGCATTGGGGTGATATCGGCCGAACCTAGTGCAAGCGAGAGATTGCGCGGTAATTGATCGCTCGGCATGCCAAAACGCTCAATATGGCGAATCGCCGCGCTGATCCCGACCCGCCGCAAGACACGAATGGAGACTAAATTACGAGAGAAAGTTAATGCCTCTCGCAAACGCGTCGGCCCAAACACTTGACCGCTATAATTCTCCGGCCGCCAGACATCTTCAAGCGAGACATCAGGAAACACAACCGGCGCGTCATTGACGAGTGTGGCCGGTGAAAACCCATCGGCAAGCGCCGCGGAGTAGATTAACGGTTTAAATGATGAGCCCGGCTGACGCTCTGCCTGGGTTACTCGATTAAATTTACTTCGATTAAAATCAAATCCACCGCTTAGAGCTAAAATCCGACCATCATCGGGTGCAATCGCAACTAACGCAGCCTCCGGCTCAGGAACTTGCGCGAGTCGCCAGCCATCATCAACGGGGCGGATATACACCACATCACCCACTGCCAAGATATCTGCACTTTGTTCTGGCAATGGGCCCATTGCGTTTCGACCTAGCTGCGGCCGCGCCCAACGAATCCCTGACCAATCGAGCGCTACAGAATCACCCGCTGCGCTGATCAGCGATGCAGAGCGCTCACCTAATGCTTCAACCATTGCCACTTCAAGATCACCGGCGGTGGCATATTCATCGAGTTTATCCGTCAATCCCTCGCGATTATCCCTCCATTGCGATGGCTCAATCGTATCAATGGCACCGCGATAGCCATGACGCTCATCGTATCCATGCAACCCTGCCCGCAATGCTTGGCGGGCGGTTTTTTGATGCGCAGACGAAATCGTGGTGTACACCCGATACCCCCGAGTGTAGGCGGCTTGCGCACCATAGCGTTCGACCATCCAAGCACGTGCCATTTCCGCGACAAACGGTGCACTGAAATTGGGCTCTCGACGGTGACGCTCCGCTGTAATCGGCGTAGCCATCGCGAGCTCATATTCAGTGGCATCAATGAATTTCGTCTCAAGCATTCGCCCTAGCACATAGGCACGGCGGGCTAGAGCTCGCTCCGGGTTAGCGATTGGGTTGGAAGCCGAAGGCGCTTTAGGTAGGCCTGCAATCATGGCCTGCTGCGCTAAGGTAAGACTGGTTAATGGTGCATCGTAATAGACTTCAGCGGCGGCCTTAACGCCATAAGCGCGTTGGCCCAAGTAAATCTTATTCAGGTAGAGCTCGAGTATCTTCTCTTTCTCAAGCTCTCGCTCAATGCGTAGCGCCAGTAAAATCTCTTTTACTTTGCGCAAATAAGTTCGCTCCGAGGTCAAAAACAAGTTGCGCGCTAGCTGCATCGTGATGGTACTGCCGCCTGGGCCTTTTTCGCCGGTGCGAACTAAGTACCAAACCGCTCGAACAATCCCCTGATAGTCTACGCCCGGATGTTCGTAGAAGCGTTGATCTTCGGCGGCAATAAAAGCCTGCCGTAGCGTTTGCGGCACACGCTCAAGCGACACTGGAGTGCGTCGCATTTCGCCGAATTCATCAATCAAATCACCGTCGGCGGTGTAAATACGTAACGGCACCTGCAATTCGACATTGCGAACTTCCTCAACGCTGGGCAGACCTGGGGCGAGCAAAACATAGGCCATCATCATTGCGCCAGCCGCCAAAAATGCCAGCGCCGCAATACCGGCAAAAAGCTGCAGAGAGCGCCTAATGATCAGAGCCATCGAAACCCTTAACGAAGTAACCAGCGTGATTTTTCAGTATATCACTGGGATGCATCAGTTCCCCTGCCCAAAAAGTAGGACCGTGGTGCGGGGATGAAAACCTCACTCCTCCCCCAACGCTACCCTGTCGGGATTGATATCGGAAGCAGTGCGATAAAAGCGGTGGCGATTGATACACAAAGCAAGCCGCCCTGTATCGCAGGTTATGCCATCGAGCCGCAGCCAACGCCACGTGGCGAACAAACCACCGATCGATGCCCCCTTAGTCAAGCCATTCAAGCGGCCGTTGCTCGGACAACAAAGCGTCCGGGCGTAATCGCTGCCGCCATTCCGGCCTCGGTAGTGCTCACTCGTGAACTGAGCCTACCCAGTCGTCTTGATACAGCGGCAATTGCCGCTCGAGTGCAGTTAGCTGTTCATGATGAGCTGCATCAACCCACCGATGCCTTGCGTTATGACTTTCGGCCGATTGACCGCATTAACCCCTCACAAGCGAACACCCCCATTCAACTGCTCGCCTGTCGTCGCGATGAAATTGAACAACGTCTTAGCCTGTTAAAAACAGCGAAGCTGAGTTGCGATGTTATTGATATCGATGCGCATGCGATTGCCCGAGCGGCCATTACCGCATCAGCACCAAAGCCAAACGAACCCCCTATTGCCTTATTAGATGCCGGTCAAGCCGCGCTTCATTGCAGCATTCTGCACGGCGATCAACTCATTCATAGTCAAGACCACGATTGGTTAGCCGTTACTGACCACGACGAGCAACTCATGACCATTCACCGCGCCCTCGCCCTCTACCAAAGCCGCCCAGAGAGCCAATCACTGGGCGGCATCCAATTAACTGGCGGCCAAGCGGATGCGCTTGGCGAGCAGCGCATTAGTGCGCATTGCGGACTGCGGGTGCAAACAATTAACCCGCTACCCCAACTTGGCACCAGTGAGCAGGTTGATCCAATCGCCATCCAACGTGATCTACCTCGTTTACTGACAGGGCTTGGTCTAGCACTGCATGCCGGAGATCAACATGCCCATTGGCGTTAATCTGTTGCCTTGGCGTGAGCAACGCGCGCAACGACAAACTCGGCATTTAATCCTAACGCTGGCCGCAACCGCGGGAATTGGCCTAATGATCATGTGGGCTGCAAGCCTCGCAATGACGCCAGCACAAGATAAACAGGCGGAAGAAAATGCCGAGCTTAGCGTCAAGCTCAAGCAACGGGTCGCGCAAAAAAATCAGCGTATTGCCCTTGAGAAAAAACGCTCAGCCCTGACTCAACGCACGCAGGTCATCAGAAATCTTAAAGCGAACAGCCACAACACGCTCACCGGTCTTAGCACTATTGCAAGCGCGCTGCCAAGCAGTATCACGCTGACTCGAGTTGAGCAGACTGATGCTGTCATCACAATCGATGGCACCACCGCAGAACCGCAAACGCTGCCGATTTACTTAACCCGCTTACGCGGAAAGTCCGGCTTTGCAGACGTCAGCCTACGCCGTTTGAGCGCAGATGATTCCGCACAAACCCGGCAGCGGGCCTTTCAAATTACCGCAGAGCGCAGGGGCGCTGCGCGGTGAAGCGCGCTGCCTTGATCCTGGTTTTATTGGCACTCGGCCTCGGGAGTGGATGGCGGCTTTTTTTGCATACAGATCTAAGACATTTACACGATCTCCAAGCCACTCACGCTCAGTTAGAAGCGCAACTGAGCAATGCGGATGTGACGAGGGATTCGCTCACTAAGACACAAGCAGTGCTTGCTAGACAGTGGCGTGAATACCAAACCGTGCGCACAAGATTACCCGCTCAGGCCGACATGTCGCGGCTACTGGATATCATTACTGCAAATGCATTTGGACTTGGCGTGAACCTAAGACATCTTGCGCCTGGACCCATCGAGGCGCAGGCCTACTTAAAACGCCAAGCGGTCGCGATTGAGATTAGTGGTGATTGGTCGGCGTTAACACGCTTTCTCGAGCGTATCGCTCAGCAACCTCGATTGCTCAATATTGAACAGCTGACTTGGCAACGTCTCGATTCAGAAACGCGCAGCCATGAACACATCGTAACGCTACGCTTGCAGGCCTATTGGGCGCCCCTGAGACCGCCTGAACCCAAAGCACTTGGTGCGGCTGTTATCACCGAGACGGCTCGATCGACTCATCCAGCGCAATTACCAACACTAGCCAAGCAACCTAATCCCTTTCAGATTCCCGTAACTGCCCGTGCGATTGCTGCCAATAGCGAGCTTGAGTACTTAGGACGTATCCATAAGGGTGAGCAGGTGTGGATGCTATTACGCCAGAAAAATGGCGAGGTGATTCGTGTAAAAAACGACGGCCCCCTACCCGTTAGCCTAGGAGAATAATCATGCTTTACACCCGGCCTCGATGGCATTTGTTCGTAATCGCCTTATTGATAATACGCATCATGAATCACACAGTCGCGGCGGCAGAACAAGTCAGTGTCGATGTTAATGACTTATCGTTAACCGAACTCATCGAGCAAGTCGAGACATTAACTCCCATGCCAATGCCAACGCCGGGCGCCAATCCAAAAATACCTAAACCGCCGGCACCCGCTGTCTCATCAAGCAACGCAAATACGGTTTATATTGACGTTAAATATGCGCGTGCCAGTGAGCTTGCCGGACTGTTAAACGCGGATCAGGTGCGCGTTGATGAGCGCACCAATACACTGATGATTACCGGATCAGACGCGGTGATCCGGCAAGCTGAAAAGCTCATTCAACGCCTGGACATTCCGGTTCGCCAGGTGCTCATTGAAGCGCGCATTGTTATTGCGAGTGAAGATTTTAGTGACGCCATCGGTGTCCAATTCGGTGCCCAGCGGCGTAATCAACTTGGCGATGCAACACTCAGCACAGGCGGCGGGCTAGACGATACCGGTTTAATGGTGGATTTACCGGTGGGTAATGCCGGCGGCTCGGCGGGACTCGCAATCGGCAAAGTGGGCAGCTACTTACTCCAGCTTGAACTCTCAGCAATGGAGAGTGAAAACCGCGGTGAAATCGTCTCAAGCCCACGCGTTGTCACTGCGAGTCATCAGCGCGCGCAAATCAAACAAGGCGTGCAAATTCCTTTTGAGCAAGCCACCTCCAGCGGCGCCACGAGTATTGCCTTTCGCGAGGCCGTATTGGGTCTTGTCGTTACGCCACGCATTACCCCCAATCACCACATTCAACTTGCCCTAGCGGTCAATCAGGACAGTCGTGGCGAAGAAACACCAGAGGGTCCTGCCATTAATACACAGTCGGTGCAGACCAATGTGTTGGTGGCCGATGGCGAAACGGTTGTGCTTGGTGGGGTGTTTGAGCATACACGGCGCGCAGGAGTGGAGCGCATTCCATTGCTTTCTGATTTGCCGATTATTGGCCAAGTTTTCGAGCGCCGGTTACAGGTCGATGATCGAAGTGAGTTATTGGTATTTGTAACGCCACGCATTTTGGAACCCCCCGTCAAGGCGGCAAAAACGTTAGAATCAGACCCATGAGTCATGTCGATCGTGTGTTTTTAATTGGTCCAATGGGTGCTGGCAAAAGCACTATCGGCCGACGTCTTGCTGAGCTTAGCGGGCTATCATTTGTTGATCTTGATAGTGCGATTGAAGCGCGCACAGGCGTAGATATTCCAAGAATTTTTGATATTGAAGGGGAAACAGGATTTCGCCGTCGTGAGGCCAATCTTTTGGATGAACTCACACAAACGCCGGGCACTTTACTAGCCACCGGCGGTGGCGCCATTCTTGATCCGCTAAGTCAGCAGCACTTAAGTCGCCGTGGCATTGTTGTCTACCTTCGCGCGAGTGTGGCGACGCAATTGGGTCGTACTCACAGTAGTAACCGTCCGCTACTGCGCAGCGATGACCCGGCCCAGCGGCTCGCTGACCTTGCCGCCGAGCGCGGGCCGATTTACGAAACGCTTGCCGACATCGCTATCGATACGGAAGATGGCAATCCGGAGCGGATAGCTCAACAACTTGCTGAGCGCATCAGTCAACCGGGGCTTATGCATGAATAAAACATCCCGTCAGGTCATGGTGGAACTGGGCGCGCGGCGCTATCCAATACACATTGGGCGTGGCTTGATTGATGATTCGGCGCTTCTTGCCGATGTCACAGCCGCTCGTCAACTCATGGTAGTGAGCAATGCCACCGTCTCACCGCTGTATTTGGATCGACTTTGCCAAGCGCTCGGTGGGCGTGAAGTGGCTGCGGTTGCGTTACCCGATGGCGAGCAAGAAAAACAACTCACATCGATGCTCCCGGTCTTTGATGAAATGCTCTGCCGTGGGTTTGATCGAAGCGCCCAAGTCATTGCACTTGGCGGCGGTGTAATTGGTGATCTTGCCGGGTTTGTTGCGGCAACCTATCAACGCGGGGTTAGCTATATTCAAGTGCCCACGACGTTATTGGCAATGGTTGACTCCTCGGTGGGTGGAAAAACTGGCGTCAATCATCCCCGGGGCAAGAATATGATTGGTGCATTCCACCAACCGCAAGCAGTCATCGCTGATCTCAATGTACTCGATACACTTCCTGAGCGTGAATTACGCGCTGGTATGGCTGAGGTCATTAAATATGCACTGCTTGGCGATGCGAATTTCTTGGAATGGCTTGAAACCAACCTCGATGCCGCCATGCAGCGCGATGCCGATGTCCTCGCCAGCATTGTTGAGCGTTGCTGTCAGAACAAGGCAGCGATCGTTGTAGCCGATGAGCGTGAAGCGGGTGAGCGTGCGCTACTGAATCTCGGCCACACCTTTGGTCATGCGATTGAGGCCGCTCGCGGGTATGGCGATTGGCTACACGGCGAGGCCATTGCAGCAGGTATGTGCATGGCCGCTTCCATGTCAGAACGCCTTGGCTGGATAAGTGCTCAGGAGCGCGATCGCGCGATCGCGCTAATCGCTCGAGCAGGGTTGCCGATTCAACCGCCTCGAGATATTACCCCTCAGCGGTTTCATGAATTTATGGCGCGTGATAAGAAAAATCGGGATGGCCAGTTACGCTTAGTGCTTCTCAAAGCGCTCGGTCAGGCCGTGGTCAGTGATGATTATAATTTAGTTGCCCTTGAGAAAACACTTGCCGAGAGTCAGTCATGATCGAGCCCGGTGCTGATCCGCTTGGCCTTGCAGCCTATGCCTCGCGACCGTCAACAAGCCGTGGTCGGCGCACCCCTGATCCTCGCCCTGATCTTCGTAATGCTTTTCAGCGTGATCGTGATCGCATTATTCATAGCTCAGCGTTTCGGCGCTTGGAGTATAAAACCCAAGTCTTCGTTAATCACGAAGGTGATCTATTTCGGACACGCCTTACGCATAGTCTTGAAGTGGCACAAATTGCTCGCACCATCGCCCGGGCGATGGGCCTCAATGAAGATCTAACAGAGGCAATTGCACTCGCCCATGATTTAGGCCACACCCCGTTTGGGCATGCCGGTCAAGAAGCGCTTGATGAGTGCATGCGCCCTTACGGTGGATTTGAGCACAACCTACAATCACTGCGTGTGGTGGATTTGCTTGAAGGGCGTTATCCAGAATTTGAAGGCCTAAACCTAAGCTTTGAGACGCGCGAAGGATTAGTTAAGCGCTGCCCACTCGATCAGGCTGAGCGCTTAGGTGATATCGGCCAGCGCTTTATTCATGGCACGCAGCCATCGCTTGAGGCGCAGCTGACCAATATCGCCGATGAAATCGCTTATAACAGCCACGACGTGGATGATGGCCTACGCGCAGGGTTGCTAGATCTTGATCAACTCCGTTGCGTTGATTGGATTGCCGAACTCTATGATCAAGTGCATCAGGGGCATCCGGCGCTATCAGGTCGGCGCTTGGTCTATCGCATTGTGCGCGATTTAATTGCAAGCCAAGTGCATGACTTAATTGCAACAAGCCAAGCCCGTATTGATGAGGCTGCGCCGACAACGCCTGATGCGGTGCGCGAACTTGAGCGTCCGCTGATTGGGTTTAGCCAAGCCATGCAGTCACGTCACCACAGCCTTAAGGCGTTTTTATTCGATAAGCTCTACTGTCATTATCGAGTCCACCGAATGACGACAAAATCCGCCCGGGTGGTGCGTGAGATTTTTGCCACTCTAATGGAGGATGTTCGTCTTCTTCCACCGGCGTATTGCGAGCATGCAAAGACACGAGCCGCTAGCCGTGGGGAACGGGGTAGAGCGCGCGTGGTGGCCGACTATATCGCAGGAATGACCGATCGGTTTGCATTGGATGAACACGAGCGCTTATTAACGCCAAAACGCTTGCCTTGAAGTTGCTCCAAACACGCCTCTGCGCTATATTGGATGGCCATTTGCCCTGAGATACGGGAGTGGGTCGAGTCGTGGCCCCGACCCGGAGACCCCGCACTCATTTCCACCATCTATTGGAGAGGCAGTTCGCGTGAGGCAGCTACCGTTTACCCGTCCGACACTCTACCGTCCAGAATTTGAGCGCGATAATTGTGGCTTTGGCCTTATTGCGCATATGGACGGCAAACCGAGCCATTGGCTATTAGAGACTGCCATTTCGGCACTGGCGCGGTTAACCCACCGTGGTGCTGTTGCCGCGGATGGCAAAAGCGGCGATGGTTGTGGCCTGTTAATCAAGCCGCCCGAGACATTTTTACGTCAGGCCGCCGATGCTGAAGGCCTTTCTTTGGCAAAACGGTTTGCGACTGGCTGTGTATTTTTAAGCCACGACAAAACGAGCGCTAAGCACGCAAAGGCAACGCTGGAGGCTGCACTGGCTCACTATGAGCTGCCTGCGGCCGGCTGGCGATCGGTGCCGGTCGATAAAAGTGCCTGCGGCGAACAGGCCCTGGTATCGCTACCGGACATTAATCAAGTGTTTGTTAATGCGCCCGAGCGCATGGAAGAGCCCGAGTTTGAGCGGCGTCTATTCATGGCACGCCGGCAGGCAGAAAAAGCGCTTGAGCAGAACGATCCGGATTTCTATATCCCGAGCCTCTCCTCTCGCGTGCTCTCGTATAAAGGATTGGTAATGCCGGAGAACCTTCCGGCGTTCTATCTCGATCTGCAAGACCCCGCACTTGAGACTTCACTGGCGGTATTCCATCAGCGCTTTTCAACCAACACGCTGCCGCAATGGCGCCTTGCGCAGCCATTTCGATACTTAGCGCACAATGGTGAGATCAACACCATTCAAGGCAATCGTAACTGGGCCATGGCCCGCGCTTATCGGTTTAACACGCCGCTATTGCCGGATATCGAAGCCATACAGCCATTGGTTAATCTCACCGGTTCTGACTCGTCTAGTTTAGATAATATGCTGGATGTGCTGATTACTGGCGGCATGGATATCTTCCGTGCCCTGCGCTTGCTTATTCCACCGGCTTGGCAAAATGTTGAGACTATGGATGCGGATCTGCGCGCATTCTATGAGTTCCACTCGCAGCACATTGAGCCTTGGGATGGTCCTGCTGGGATCGTACTTACAGATGGCCGCCATGCCGCCTGCGCACTGGATCGAAACGGTTTACGCCCGGCCCGCTGGGTGATGACCAAAGATCGCCATATTACTGTTGCCTCCGAAGTGGGGGTCTGGGACTACGACCCGGCTGATGTAGTTGAAAAGGGCCGCTTGCGCCCCGGTGAAATGTTGGCGGCAGATACCCAGACCGGCGAACTTCTGCGCCCTGACATGATTGATGATCGGCTCAAAAACCGCGCGCCCTACAAACGCTGGCTAACCCAGCACTCGAGAGCGGTGCCCTCAAGCCTCACACCGGGAGCTGAACGCGAACCCGTCGCTGAAGATCAGCTTGCGATTTATCAGAAGCAGTTTGGCGTGACGTTTGAAGAGCGCGATATTGTAACGCGTACCCTAGCTCAAGGTGGCCAAGAGGCAGTGGGCTCTATGGGTGATGACACCCCGATGCCCGTGCTCTCTCGGCACATCCGGCCGTTGTTTGATAACTTCAGGCAACAATTTGCGCAGATCACCAACCCGGCGATCGATCCGCTGCGCGAGCAAATTGTAATGTCGCTTGAGACCGTGTTTGGTCCGGAGAAAAATCTCTTCGAGGAAGTCGAAGACCATGCGCGGCGCTTGGTGCTGGATTCACCGATTCTCTCGGATGGCAAATTCCTCGGTCTGCTCGCAGCGCATGAAAGCGATAATAAGACCCATCGCATCGACCTAAATTATCCGTTAGACGGGGATCTCGAAACCGCTGTTCGCGCAATTCGTGAACAGGCGGCAGACGCCGTAACGGATGGGGCGAGCTTACTGATATTGTCAGATCGTGGCCTGCAAAAAGACCGTATACCTGTCCATGCACTCCTCGCCACGGGCGCAGTCCACCATCACTTAGTACGCACAGGATTACGCTGTGATGCCAATATCGTTGTTGAAACAGGGAGCGCTCGTAACAGTCACGAATGCGCGGTTTTAATCGGCTATGGCGCAACGGCGGTATATCCATATCTCGCCTATGATGTGGTCCAAGACCAGCTACGGTCCGGCGAGATTAAAGGCGCAGCCCTGTCTGATTTACTGCGTAACTATCGCAAAGGCCTGAATAAGGGACTTTATAAGATTCTCTCAAAAATGGGCATATCGACGATTACTAGCTATCGCGGTGCCCAGTTATTCGAAATCGTAGGCTTTCATGACGATGTGGTTGATCTTTGCTTTAAAGGCACGACATCACGCATTCAAGGTGCCAATTTTAGTGACTTAGAGGCTGATCAACGCACGCTCCATGAGCAGGCCTGGCGGCGGAGCTTTGCGCTGCCACAGGGGGGGTTGTTTAAGTACGTCCACGGTGGCGAATACCACGCCTATAACCCTGATGTCGTGGCATCACTACAAGAAGCGGCTTACTCCGGCGACTACGAGCGCTACAAAGTGTATGCAGAAACGGTTAACACCCGCCCGGTGTCGGCCTTGCGTGATCTGCTTCAGCTGCGCGATAGCAAGGCGATTCCCATTGACGCGGTTGAGCCGTTGGAATCTATTCTCAAGCGCTTTGATTCAGCAGGTATGTCACTCGGAGCATTATCTCCTGAGGCGCATGAAGCGTTGTCGATTGCCATGAACCGTCTAGGCGGCCGGTCTAATTCTGGCGAAGGCGGCGAAGATGAAAACCGCTTTGGCAATGAGCGTCGATCAAAAATTAAACAAGTGGCTTCGGGTCGCTTTGGGGTAACCCCGCATTACTTGCGAAGTGCTGAGGTTTTGCAGATTAAGGTCTCGCAGGGCGCAAAGCCAGGCGAGGGCGGCCAGCTGCCCGGGCATAAAGTCAATGACATGATCGCCCGGCTACGCTATTCCAAAGCCGGCGTCGCGCTTATTTCGCCACCCCCGCATCATGATATCTACTCGATTGAGGATCTCGCTCAGCTCATTTATGACCTCAAGCAGGTCAATCCTGAAGCCCTTGTATCGGTTAAGCTCGTTGCGGAGCCGGGCGTCGGCACCGTGGCAGCCGGTGTGGCGAAAGCCTATGCCGATCTCATTACCATTTCGGGCTACGATGGCGGTACCGGCGCTAGTCCATTAACGTCTGTTAAATACGCCGGCACCCCATGGGAGCTTGGTCTTACTGAGACCCATCAAACGCTCCGAGCGAATAACCTGCGCGATAAGATTCGGCTACAAACGGACGGCGGTCTAAAGACCGGTCTCGATGTCATAAAAGCCGCTATTCTTGGCGCGGAGAGCTTTGGTTTTGGCACCGCGCCAATGATAGCGATGGGCTGTAAATATCTTCGGGTGTGCCATTTAAATAACTGCCCAACGGGTGTGGCAACGCAGGAAAAAGTGCTGCGGATGAAACATTTTATTGGCACGCCAGAGCGAGTTGCGAACTACTTCACGTTTGTCGCAATGGAAACGCGTGAGTGGCTAGCACGGCTCGGTATGCGCTCAATTGATGAGCTCATTGGCCGCATTGATTTGCTGGAAGCCCGTGACGCGGAAACGCCCCGGCAGGCTAAGCTTGATTTAAGCCCCATTCTCTCAGACGGTGGCCTTGATCCGGCGTTGCCAACCCATTGCACAACGCCAAGCAATTTGCCTTTTGATCAAGGTGAACTAGCGGAACGCATGGTGAAAGATGCTCTGCCGGCGATTAAAAGCGCAAGTGGTGGCGAATTCCAGTATACCGTGCGTAACGATAATCGCTCGATTGGGGCACGATTATCCGGCGAAATTGCGCTCCGCCACGGCAACTTAGGGATGAGCGCTAATCCGATTCGTCTGTCCTTAAAGGGCAGTGCCGGACAGAGCTTTGGCGTGTGGAATGCAGGTGGCCTAGAAATGTCCCTCTATGGCGATGCCAACGACTATGTCGGCAAGGGAATGGCCGGTGGCAAGCTTGTCATTCAGCCACCAGAGCAAAGCAGCTTTGCGAGTCAGAAGACCACAATCATTGGCAATACCTGCCTATATGGCGCGACCGGCGGTAAGTTATTTGCAGCCGGGCTTGCTGGTGAGCGCTTTGCCGTGCGTAATTCAGGCGCACATGCGGTGGTCGAGGGCGTCGGTGATCATGGTTGCGAGTATATGACCGATGGCGTGGTCTGCGTGCTCGGATCAACCGGGCTTAACTTTGGTGCCGGCATGACCGGCGGTCTGGCGTTTGTGCTGGATTTGGAAAATCGTTTTGTTGATCGCTATAACCATGAGCTTATTGATATCCGCCGGGTTCAGACTGAGCCAATGACCGCACATCGTGAGTTTTTGCGCGCTACTATTTCTGAGTTTGTTGATGAGACTGACTCAGCTTGGGGTCGTGAAATTCTTGAAAACTTCCGCGACTACGTTGGCTGCTTTTGGCTAGTTAAGCCCCGCGCAGCTGACATTAACGAGGTCTTGAACACGCTGCGTCAAGCAGCGTAAGCAAGTACGCTATGGGAAATTATTTTCAGTTTATCGATGTACCGCGCAAGGATACGAGCAAAGAGCCCGTAGGCGCTCGGGTACAGAAATTCACCGAAATATACGGTGATTTTAGCACCGAGCATGCCGCCTCACAGGCTGATCGATGCGTGGAATGTGGCAATCCCTATTGCGAGTGGAAATGCCCAGTTCATAACTACATTCCTAATTGGTTAAAACTGATTGCTGAAGGTAATTTGTTTGAGGCCGCCGAACTCTCGCATAAAACCAATAGCCTGCCGGAGGTCTGTGGCCGCGTTTGCCCGCAGGACCGCTTATGTGAGGGCGCCTGCACGCTAAACGATGGCTTTGGCGCAGTCACCATTGGCTCCGTTGAAAAGTACATCACGGATGAAGCGTTTAAGCAGGGCTGGCGACCGGACATGACCGGCATCGTTGCTACCGGCAAGCGAGTCGCTGTGGTGGGTGCTGGTCCAGCCGGCTTAGGCGCGGCGGATATTCTAGTGCGCAATGGGGTTGAGGCGGTTGTCTTTGATCGTTATCCAGAGATTGGTGGCCTTCTAACGTTTGGCATTCCGCCGTTTAAGCTTGAAAAAGAGGTGATTGCTAAACGCCGCGAAATCATGGAATACATGGGCGTGGAATTTCGTCTCGGTATGCATGTCGGCACAGACATTACTTACGAAGAGCTCGAGCGGGATTACGACGCTGTGTTCTTGGGGATGGGCACTTATACCACGATGCGCGGCGGTTTCCCCGGCGAAGATAAACAAGGTGTATACGACGCCCTTCCCTACCTCGTCTCCAACATCAACCGTCTCATGGGCTTTGAAAAAGATCCCAATGACTTCATCAACATGGAAGGCCAGCGAGTGGTGGTGCTAGGGGGAGGCGACACCGCGATGGATTGTAATCGAACCGCTTTGCGTCAAGGCGCAAGTCGCGTGACCTGTGCTTACCGCCGCGATGAACAAAATATGCCGGGTTCCCGCCGCGAGGTCTCAAACGCGAAGGAAGAAGGCGTAGATTTTCGCTTCAATCGCCAGCCTGTCGAGATCGTGGGTACGGATCAGGTTGAAGGGGTTAAGGTCGTCGAAACCCGGCTTGGCGCGCCCGATGAGCGGGGTCGCCGGCAGCCCGAAATCGTCCCTGGCAGTGAGGAGATCATTCCTGCCGATCAGGTGGTAATCGCCTTTGGTTTTCGTCCTGACCCACCCGAGTGGTTCGATAGTCATGGCATCGGGGTGGATGATCGTGAGCGGGTTCGCGTGAGTAAAAGCGGTAAACATCCCTATCAAACGGGTAACCCGCATGTGTTTGCTGGCGGTGACATGGTGAGAGGCTCAGATCTGGTGGTCACTGCCGTTTGGGAAGGCCGGGAAGCTGCCAAGGGCATCCTCTCCTACCTGAGTGTTTAGGCTATCGCTGTGAGTGCGCTAGAGAACGATCGCCTCATTCGGGCGCTGTTGCGCGAGCCTGTAGATCGCACGCCAGTGTGGATTATGCGTCAAGCCGGGCGTTATCTGCCTGAATATCGTGAATTGCGCGAGCAAGCCGGCAGCTTTATGAACCTCTGTCAAAATCCAGAGCTCGCCTGCGAGGTCACACTGCAGCCGCTGCGACGCTTTGATCTTGATGCGGCCATTCTCTTTTCAGATATTTTAACGATCCCAGATGCCATGGGACTGGGGCTTTATTTTGAGCCGGGGGAAGGACCTCGGTTTGAGCGTACGATTCGCGATAAAGCCGCCGTTGATGCGCTCCCAAACCCCGATGTTGGAACCTCACTGCGTTATGTCACCGATGCGGTCAGTCGCATTCGCAAAGCACTCGCCGGGCGTGTGCCTCTTATTGGCTTTGCCGGTAGCCCTTGGACGTTAGCGACCTACATGGTCGAAGGGGGGAGTAGCAAAGATTTCCGGCATATTAAAGCAATGGCCTACGATCAGCCGAAAGTACTTGAGCAACTACTGAGCAAAATCGCTCAGGCCGTCACCGACTATCTCAACGCGCAAGTCGAGGCGGGTGCGCAAGCGCTCATGATTTTTGATACCTGGGGCGGCGCACTCGCGCATGATGTTTACCCGCGTTTTTCACTCGCGTTCGCCGAACAAATCATAGACGGGCTTATTCGCGAACGTGATGGCCAGCGCATTCCTGTGGTGTTTTTCACTAAAGGCGGGGGCGTATGGCTTGAGCGCATTGCGCAATCAGGGGCCGACGCATTGGGCATTGATTGGACAATTTCACTCACTCAAGCGCGTGCGCGGGTTGGCCAGCAGGTCGCGCTACAAGGCAACCTTGATCCGAGTATTTTATATGCCCAGCCAGCGGTTATTGAGCGTGAGGTTAAACGCGTTTTAAGTGAATTTGGCGCCGGTAGTGGGCATGTCTTTAACCTAGGCCATGGCGTCCATCCACAAATACCGCCTGAGCATGTCAAGGCGATGATTGATGCGGTCCATACCCATAGCGGCGCATGGCATGAGTAAAAAAACACCAAGAATTTTGTCAGCCGGCGTTGTTTTAGTGCGTGCAGAGCGCGGCGTATGGCAGTACTTATTACTGCGTGCCTACCAATACTGGGATTTCCCAAAAGGCCGCACCGAAGCCGGGGAAACACCGCTCGAGGCAGCGCGACGCGAGGTCGCAGAAGAGACAGGAATCACTGAGTTACACTTTCATTGGGGCGAATCTTACACGGAGACTGGCCCTTACGCGCGTGGCAAAGTTGCACGCTATTATTTAGCCGAAACGCCCACAGCAGAGGTTGTTTTAGGTATTGCACCTGAGCTTGGCACGCCCGAACACCACGAATGGCAATGGGTCGATGAAAAAACCGCTTATCGATTGGCCGCCCCTCGGGTTCGGCAAGTATTAGACTGGGCAACGGAGCGCTTACCACGACGCCCCAAGGCGTCCTCCGGCATAGCCGGACACGAGGAATCGCATGAGTAACCGACACACCAATCCAACTCAATTCCCTGCCACACGGCCGCGGCGACTACGCCGAGACGATGCAACCCGTCGATTAGTCCGAGAACATCGACTAAGCACCGATGATCTCATCCAACCGGTCTTTGTCATTGAGGGTGAAAACCGTACGGAGTCGGTTGCATCAATGCCAGGTATCGAGCGCCTATCCATCGATCGGCTTGAAGGTGAAGCAAAAACATTGGTGGCGCTCGGGATTCCTGCTGTAACGATTTTTCCAGTGACACCGATTGAAGCAAAAACCGCTGATGGTGCCGAATCCTGGAACCCACAAGGTCTCGCGCAGCGTGCAATTCGCGCTGTAAAAGCGAGCGCCCCTGAGCTTGTGGTCATTACGGATGTTGCCCTTGACCCCTACACCACCCATGGCCAAGACGGTCTATTGGATGAGCAAGGCTATGTCGCTAACGATATTAGTCTGGATGCACTCGTTTCTCAGGCGCGCTCCCATGCCGAGGCGGGTGCCGATATTATTGCCCCTTCTGACATGATGGATGGGCGAGTGGGTGCGATCCGACAGGCCTTAGAGGCTGATGGCTATCCCAATACCCGCATTTTGGCCTATGCCGCTAAATATGCATCAGCGTTCTATGGCCCATTCCGCGACGCGGTGGGCTCGGCCACACAACTGGCTGGTGGCGATAAGCGCACCTACCAAATGGACCCCGGCAACAGTGATGAAGCCCTCCGTGAGGTGGCGCTTGATATTGCGGAGGGTGCGGATATGGTCATGATTAAACCAGGCATGCCCTACCTCGACATTATTCAGCGAGTTAAAGACACCTATTCTGTGCCCACATTTGCCTACCAAGTCAGTGGCGAATACGCCATGCTCAATGCCGCATTTGCCAATGGCTGGCTTGATCGCCGCGGCTGCGTCATGGAGGCGCTGCTTGGTTTTCGGCGTGCGGGCGCCGATGCCATTCTTACTTATTTTGCCAAAGAAGTGGCCGGCTGGCTCAACGCCGACCGCTCTGACTGACCGCAAGCACCGGAGGTGCCCATGGATCTTTACGCCGTTTTCGGCCATCCCGTTGGCCATTCCCTCTCACCTCGTATTCACCAAATTTTTGCTGAGGAAACCGCCCAGCAGATGGAATACGAGCGTCGCGAGCCACCTGAAGATGGCTTTGCCAAAGCGATTGATGCGTTTCAACAAGCGGGTGGCCATGGCGCTAATGTCACCGTGCCTTTTAAAGAACAAGCCTGGTCGCTCTGCGATCAACGCAGCGAACGGGCAGAGCGAGCGGGTGCGGTCAACACACTGGTTTGCAGCGACGATCTTTATGGCGATAACACCGACGGTGAAGGGCTGATCAATGATTTTCGTAATAATCTTGGTGTTGGCTTGGCGGGTAAACGCGTGCTCATTATTGGCGCCGGTGGCGCTGCACGGGGCGTTATCGCGCCATTAATCGCGGAGCAGCCCGCCAGCCTTACCGTCGCCAATCGAAGCGTTGATAAAGCAAAGAGCTTAGCCGCTGCATTCTCCGATATCGGGGATATTGCCAGTGTGGGCTTGGAGTCCTTGACAGGGGAGCGGTTTGAGGTAGTGATTAACGCCACCTCGAGTGGTTTAAGTGGTGAGGTACCTCCCCTTCCTGCCAGCATCGTTGCTGACGGCGCCACTGCGTATGACATGCTTTATGGCGCTGAGCCAACGCCGTTTTTGCGTTGGGCTACTGCTAATGGTGCCTTTCGCACTCGCGATGGCCTTGGAATGCTTATTGAACAGGCAGCCGCCTCATTTGAGCTTTGGCGCCGTATACGGCCTAACACTGAGCCTGTCATTGAGGCACTGCGCCACGACATGCGTCCTTGAATACTACTTACTTAATCTCTCAGAACCGTCGCGGTGACGTTGCATTAGCTTAACGTAATGCTGCGCCGAGTAGGGGAGTTGTTCACGTTCCGTTGCTGTTAGGGGACGCACCGAGCGGGCGGGACTGCCTAAATATAAAAAGCCAGCCTCGAGGCGTTTACCCGGGGGGACTAAGGTATTGGCGCCGATGATCACCTCATCATCAACCCAAGCGCCATCAAGAATAATTGCGCCCATTCCCACTAAAACACGATTGCCAATCGTGCAGGCATGCACCACGGCACGATGCCCCACTGTAACCTCTTCACCAATAAGCGCGGGGTAGCCGTGTTGGTAAGGCCCTTCATGCGCGACGTGGACAACCGCTCCGTCCTGAACGTTGCTACGGGCGCCAACGACAATGGCATTAACATCACCGCGTAGAACAGCGCTTGGCCAAACGGATACCGCGGCGCCCAATGTCACGTCACCCATAACAGCCGCCGTGCTATGCACCCAAGCATCATCAGCAATGCGCGGCGAATAATCTTCAAAGACCTCAATCAAAACAACGACCTAAGTTAACGTCACAAGCTCTTCAGCGCTCGTAGGATGAATCGCCACGGTTTCATCAAAATCATGCTTAGTGGCACCCATGCGCAGGGCCACGGCAAAGCCCTGCAACATCTCATCACTCCCCACACCAAAAAGATGAATACCAACGATGCGCTCTTGCTCACCCACACATACCAGCTTCATGCTCGAGCGCTGCTTTGCCTCAGCCGGGGCTAACGCAAAATCCATGGGCACAAATTGGGTGTGATAAATGCGCACGGCATCGCCCTGCTTTTCTCGGGCCTGCGCTTCGGTCAAGCCCACCGTGCCAATAGGCGGATGCGTAAACACCACCGTTGGCACATCCACATAATCCAAACGTCGATCACTTTGCCCACCCCAAACCCGGTCGGCTAAGCGACGCCCGGCGGCAATGGCAACTGGCGTAAGCGGAAACGGATTATCGGTGACATCACCAAGGGCAAAAATATGCGGCTGGTTAGTCACCTGCCACTCATCAACAGGGATGGTCCCTGCACCGTTCATCGTGACACCCGCCGCCGCTAAATTCAGATCATCTGTGTTGGGAATACGACCCACCGCCCAAATGACCTGATCAAGGCCCTCAAGGCTGCGACCATCGTCAGCATGCAAAGTATAACCACCCCAAGCCGCCTCTAGGCCCACCGGTGTAAAGTGGTTCACTAATGTCGGACCGTGAGTGGCGAGACGCTCGACATAGGCCGTTGCAATCGATTCATCAAAATCTCGCAACGGCCGTTCACGGCGTACGATAAGTTGCACCTCGGAACCCAGCTGATGGAGTACACCGGCAAGTTCCACTGCAATATAGCCCGCGCCAACAACAGCAACTTTTTCGGGGCGATCTTGCAGGGCAAAAAACCCATCAGAATCAATGCCCAAATCGCCTCCCGGAATACCCGGTCGCCCGGGGACTCCACCGGTGGCAATCACAAAATGTTCCGCTTGATAGCTCACACCGTCAACGCTCACGGTATTGGGGCCAGTAAACTGTGCATAACCATTAATGTGATCGACCGCCGCCGTGTCTAAATTACGCGCATAAATGCCATTGAGCCGATCGATATACGCTGAGCGCGCGCTCACTAATGCTTGCCAATCGAGCCGTGGCGCCACTGCGCTAAAGCCATAATCGCTAGCCCGCTCGAGGATTTCAGCGGTGTGCGCCGCCTGCCACATGACTTTTTTTGGGACACAACCGACGTTCACGCAGGTGCCGCCTAAGCGATCCCCTTCGATAACTGCGCAACGGGCACCATGGGCCGCTGCCCGACGGGCCGTGGCAATACCGCCACTACCACCACCGATGCAAATCAGGTCGTAAGCCTGCGCCGCGTCGCTCATAATGCTCTCTCATAATTGGTCATGGATGTGGATCCATTTTCGCAGACCGCCGCGGAATTAACACGGGTGGGATCATTTCTCGAATTTCGTGGTCATACTGCTACGCTTTATTGACCTTCTTTACCGCGTTTTATCGAATCGGAGTGTGGCAAGCCTCATGTCAAACCCCTTACTCAACCAGCCCTCCCTGCCCTTATTTAGTGCGATAGACCCTGCGCATGTTCAGCCAGCGCTCGAGCAAGTCATCCATGATAATCGCGCGGCAATAGAGACGCTGACGGCACAATCCGCGCCAGCCACCTGGGAAAATCTCATCGCGCCCCTCGAACAAATTGAAAATCGCCTTGAGCAGGTTTGGGCACCGGTCTCACATTTAAATTCCGTGATGAATAGCGATGCCCTGAGAGCAGCGTATAATGCTTGTCTGCCCATGTTATCGGCCTACCAAACCGAGATGGGCCAAAATAAAGCCCTTTATGCAGCCTTTCAAACGCTCCGTGAAAGCAATCATTACGCCACGCTCACACAGGCGCAACGTCAAAGTGTCGATAACGCGCTGCGTGAGTTTCGCTTGGCTGGTGTTGCTCTAGAGCCGGCAGGCAAAAAACGCTATGCCGAAATTGCTGCTCGACTTGCAGCGCTTAGCGCGCGTTTTCAAGAAAACCTACTCGATGCAACGAGCGCTTGGCATCGCGACATTACCGAGGCTGATGAGCTTGCCGGGCTTCCTGAATCCGCATTAGGCGTTATGGCGCAAAATGCCCAACATAATGGAGTGGAGGGCTGGCGCGTTAGCTTAGATATGCCTGTTGTCCAAGCGATTCTTACTCACGCGCAAAATCGTTCACTGCGACGTGAGGTCTATGAAGCCTTCACCACACGCGCCTCCGATACCGGACCCCAGGCAGGTCAACATGATAATCACCCCATTATGGTGGAAATCTTGGATTTGCGAGCTGAACAAGCAAGCCTGCTTGGTTATGACCATTATGCAGCGCTATCGCTCGCGCCCAAAATGGCAAAATCCGCGGACGAAGTCATTGCCTTTTTAGAAGATCTAGCCGAGCGGGCGCTGCCTGCCGCCCGCGAAGAATTCAATACGCTTTGTGCCTTTGCTAATGAGCGCGATGGGATCAACCAGCTCGAAGCCTGGGATGTTGGCTTTTACAGTGAACGCCTACGCGAGGCGCAATTTGCTTTATCCGCCGAAGATTTGCGGCCGTATTTTAAAGCTAATCGGGTAATGGCTGGGTTGTTTGCTGTAGTCGAGCGGCTATTTGCCATCCACATTACGCAACGCGATGACGTTGACACTTGGCATGAGGATGTCGATTTCTACGAAATACACGATGCAAAGGGAGAGTTGCGGGGTCAGTTCTACACCGACTTGTATGCCCGTGCACAAAAACGCGGAGGCGCTTGGATGGCGACTTGCCGTGGACGTATGCAGCACAGCGACGGGATACAAACACCGGTCGCGTTTTTAACCTGCAACTTCACACCACCGGTGGGCGAGGAGCCGGCCTTAATTACGCATGCCGAGGTCGAGACCTTATTCCACGAATTCGGTCATGGCCTACACCACATGCTCACACAGGTGAATGCCGCGAGTGTCGCTGGCATTAACGGGGTGGCTTGGGATGCTGTCGAGCTACCAAGCCAATTCTTAGAGAACTGGTGTTGGGAGCGTGAGGCGTTAGACCTTTTTGCCGCTCATCACAAGAGCGGTGAGCCCATTCCGCAACCCTTGTTCGAGCGCATGACCTCGGCACGACATTTTCAAGCGGCCATGCAAATGGTCAGACAGCTCGAATTCTCACTCTTTGACTTGCGCTTACACGTAGAACATAACCCTGCCGCCGGGGAGCGTATATTCGCTCTTTTAAATGAAGTTCGCGACCAAGTGGCTGTCATCCATCCCCCCGCGTTCAACCGCTTCCCCAATAGCTTTGCGCATATATTTGCCGGTGGTTACGCAGCGGGTTACTACAGCTATAAATGGGCAGAGGTTCTTTCAGCCGATGCCTTCTCACGGTTTGCTGAAGAAGGCATTTTCAATCCAGTCACAGGGCAGTCTTTTCTTGAGCATATTCTTGAGAAAGGCGGTGCTGAAGATGCTGCCATATTGTTTAAAAATTTCCGTGGCCGTGAACCCAGCATTGAGCCGCTTTTACGCGCCAGTGGTCTAGCCGCTTAAAGGAATTTCATGGAACAGGTAAAACAGCCCATCCTGCGCGATATCGTGCTGGTGGGTGGCGGTCATAGCCATGTCGGTGTACTCCGGCGCTTTGCGATGAAGCCCATGCCCGGGGTGCGCCTGACGGTCATTTGTCGGGATACGCATACACCCTACTCCGGTATGTTGCCCGGCTATGTGGCTGGTCATTACCACTATGATGAGGTGCACATTGATTTACGCCGCCTAGCCGAATTTGCTGGGGCAAGGTTTTTTCGCACCGAAGCAATCGGCATTAACCGTCATGCGCATACACTTCAATGCAGCGATCGCCCCGCCATTCCCTACGATCGGCTTTCGATTAACATCGGCTCCACGCCCAAGCTCAACGACGCCGACGGTGAAAGTCAGCATGCGGTTGCTGTTAAACCGATCCATCAATTTAATGCGCGTTGGCTTGCTTTATTAGCCCGCGTGCAAAATCAGCCAGGGCCTATGCACATCGCGCTAGTCGGCGGTGGTGCTGGTGGTGTCGAATTACTGCTTGCCATGCAGTATCGCCTGCGCCAAGAACTCACCGCACAAGGCCAAGATCCCGATGCGCTGAGATTTAGTTTATTCACTCGCGGCCCAAGCATTTTGCCTACCCATAATGTCGCGGTGCAGCGGCGCTTTACGCGAACGCTCAAAGCCCGCGGTGTCACTGTGCACGTCAACTCAGCGGTGCAAGCCGTTAGCGCGGATGGCCTCAGCACGGTTAACGGTGACACGCACACGGCAGATGAGGTCATTTGGGTCACTCGAGCAGGTGGCGCGCGCTGGCTTGAGGACACGGGTCTTGCCCTTGATGCAGATGGCTTCATCGAGGTTACCGATACGCTACAAACCAAAACTGACCCGGATATTTTCGCAGCCGGCGATATTGCCACGATGGTGAATCACCCCCGCGAGAAAGCCGGCGTCTTCGCTGTTCGCCAAGGCCTACCGCTTGCACAAAATTTGCGCCGATCGCTAGAGGATAAACCGCTGCGTCATTATCACCCGCAGCGTCGGTGGTTGGCGCTGATTAGCACAGGAAACCAGTACGCGGTGGCCTCACGTGGTGCTTTTTCAATGGCGGGCGCTTGGTTATGGCGCTGCAAAGATCATATTGATCGACGCTTTATGGCGCGATTCACTGACTTGCCTGCGATGTCGCCGACGGTCACTCAATCGCCGCGTTCATCGGTGGCACTGGAGGGTGAAGAGGCACAACAGGCTATTTCCGCGGTTGCAATGCGTTGTGGCGGATGTGGCGCCAAGGTTGGTGCTTCAACGCTATCGCGTGCACTTGGCGCGCTTAGTCCCATCGATCGCGATGATGTTGTTATTGGTTTACATGCCCCAGATGATGCTGCGGTGGTGCGTGTTCCGCCCGGTAAAGCCATGGTCCACACCGTCGATTTCTTCCGTGCGTTTATTGATGATCCGTATGTTTTTGGACAAATCGCTGCGAACCATGCCCTTGGCGATATTTTTGCAATGGGTGCAGATGCACAAACCGCCACCGCCGTTGCCACCGTTCCGCAAGGCCTTGAAGCCAAGGTGGAAGATACTGTCTTTCAAATGATGTCAGGCGCTCTTGCAGTACTTAATGATGCCAATTGCGCTCTGGTTGGCGGACATACCGGTGAAGGCCAAGAGCTTGCACTCGGTTTTGCGATTAATGGGCTGATTGATGATCGCGTCGATAATATAATGCGCAAAGGCGGCATGCAGCCGGGGGATGTCTTAGTCCTCACCAAGCCCATTGGCACCGGCACCTTATTTGCTGCGCATGCTCAGCTGCAAGCGCGCGGTCGCTGGATTGATGAAGCCCTGCAATCGATGCGCCATTCCAACCGACTTGCCGCCGATTGTCTCCACCGTTTTAGCGCGAGCGCTTGTACTGATCTCACCGGTTTTGGCCTATTGGGGCATTTGGTTGAGATGACTCGGCCATCCGAAGTGGATGCCCACATTGATCTATCCGCTCTCCCGATTTTAGACGGGGCTGAACAAACCGTTGCTGCCGGTATCCTAAGCTCACTACAACCGGCTAATGTGCGTTTACGCCGAGCGATTCGCAATGCTGAATCGGTCGTTAATCATGGCCGCTATCCGTTGGTGTTCGACCCGCAAACGGCAGGGGGATTGTTAGCTAGCGTACCGGCAAAGCAAGCGGATGCTTGTGTTCACGAACTGATTTCGTTGGGTTATCCACAAACCACGATCATCGGCGCTGTCCATCCACAGGGCGATGCCCTCGAGCCGATTGAGCTCAAAGGCTAAGTCTGTGAATTACCCTCAGCAAAGCCGCTTGCTCAGCCGCCGGCGTATGCCGTGGCGCCAATGTTTGACACCAATTGGTCAATGTCGCGCGAAAGCCAGCGTCGCTCTCCACTCGTGCCATCAACCTAGCCAATGCAGTCGTATCAGTCGCTGGGAAAAATCCGGGATAATCATGCCCAAGCAATCCGGTATTGCCAGGGATATCGCTTGCAATGACCGGCAGACCAGCCACGCAGGCTTCCGAGACCACGTTAGCGCCGCCCTCCATTATGGAACTAATAACCAGTGCCCGACTTCGGGCATACAGACGCCTTGTCGCGCTTTGCGAAATCTCACCGCGCCAGGTATAGCGCCGATTATTCTGCATTTCCGCCTGTGCAGCTGTTGTCCAATCGGGTGTGTGGGCCCGACCCGCCTGAATAATGCGTATCCGCGAGTCGGCCGGCAGCAAGCGAGCGGCGGCAGCCGCCCGCAAACTATCTTTTTCTTCGCGCAAATGCCCCACCACACAGAGAGTGAACGTTGTGGTCGCTGGCCCGGGATAACTCGGCGGCAAGGGCGTGGCAGATTGGTGCACGGTGTGCAAGATTGCCTGGTCGGTGGCAGGGATCGCTTGGGCGACATGATCATGCAGACCAATCAACGCATGGGCAGCATCCAGGCTAGTCCGGACGATTGCCGGGTGCGTATGTTGAAAGCGATAAATATCAGTCCCGGTCAGTACCACAATCAGGGGCCGCGCCGGAAATCGCTGAGCAAACGCGGCAATACTCGCTGCGCTGCGCCAAGCATGCAGGGCAATCATCACATCAAATGCGGGATCATCAGCTTGCCATTGCTCAAGAATAACAACGCGATGACCAGCTGCTCGCAAAAGCCGCGACCAGCGCGTTGCCGTCGCGCGGTTACCAGCGCGCGAGCGTGGAGCCGCCGGCGTCACCAAGGCAATATTCACCGCCAATCACCTTGCAGGAGGCTGCAATGATTACGACACCATCCACGCATCCACTCACCTCTGAAACGCTGATTTCTATGCTCGATGACGCTCGCCAGCGCACGCATGAGCTCACGCATGATCTGCCCGCTGAACGACGGTTAGGGCCTAAGCTTAGCATCGTCAATCCACCTCAATGGGAGATCGGCCATGTTGGTTTCTTTCATGATCATTTTGTTCTCCATCAACTGCATGGTCTCCCGGATTATCAAATCCCGCATGCTGAGGCACTTTATGACTCGATGGGCGTCGCCCATGACGAGCGCTGGGCGCTTGGTTTACCCAGCATGGACGACACGCTTGCGTACTTACGCCATGTTCGCGACACCATGGTGAGCCAATTGCCCGAGGGCTTGACTGACTCGGCGACGAGTTATGTCTGGCAACTCGCGACCTTTCATGAAGACATGCATGGCGAGGCGTTTGCTTATACACGTCAAACGCTAGCCGATCCGATGCCCACTATTGCTACACCAGCGAATGGATTGGCGCCCTTAACGACAGGTCGCCTTAATGGAGAGGTATTGGTTCCAGGGGGTGAGCATACGCTCGGCGCCGATGAGACGGTGCCATTTCGATTTGATAACGAGAAAAACGCCCATTCGCAAATCGTCGCTCCGTTCACGATTGATATTGCCCCTGTGACCAATGCTGCTTTCGCACAATTTGTTGAAGCCGGCGGTTATGAAAACCCTGAATACTGGTCCGATGCGGGCTGGAAATGGCGTGAGGATGAAGCGCTTAGCGCACCGGCTTATTGGCGTTTTGGTTCAACCGGTTGGGAGGTGCGCGTTTTCGATCGCTGGTCACCGCTGCCCGCGCATGCGCCGGTAAGTCATGTCAGCCAGCATGAGGCCTTGGCCTATTGCCAATGGGCCGGTCGACGCTTACCCACTGAGCTTGAGTGGGAAGTTGCTGCGAGTCGTGAGGCGGCAGGGCAAACGCTCACTCCGGAGAAAAATCTCTACCCATGGGGCAATCAACCCGGTGGATTATTTTTAGCCAATACCGATGGCTATCGCGTGGGTAGCGTGGATGTGGCTGCTTACTCAGCGGGTGACAGCGCGCTGGGTTGTCGGCAAATGCTTGGTAATGTCTGGGAGTGGACCGCCAGTCCATTCACCCCCTACCCCGGTTTTAAAGCGGATCTCTATGCCGAGTACTCCGAGCCCTGGTTTAAAGACGGACGCTTTGTGCTTCGCGGCGGATCTTGGGCAACACGGCGTCGGCATCTGAATAACAACACCCGTAATTTCTTTCCGCCGGATCGCAACGACATCATCGCTGGGTTTCGTACCTGTGCGCGTTAAGCAACCATGATTAATTAAAAGGAAATCAGCATGAAAACGATAATATATGCACTCGCCCTTAGTCTTATTTTACTCGCGCCAGCAAGCGCAAAAGTATTTGTCTTCACAGCGATTCCTGATCAGGATGAAAGCAAGCTTGAAGAGCGCTTTGGGGCAGTCGGCGAGTATCTCTCTAAAGCACTTGACGTTGAAGTGCGGTATGTCCCGGTAAAATCTTATGCCGCGGCGGTGAGTGCTTTTCGTAACAATCAAGTCCAGCTTGCTTGGTTTGGTGGGTTGTCTGGCGTACAGGCACGCGCACGTGTCGAAAATTCTCAAGCACTCGCTCAAGGGGCTGAGGATCAAGCGTTTTGGAGCTACTTAATCGCCCATGAGAGCACCGGCCTCGAGGCCGGTGAGGTGATTGATGGGGACATGCGCGACATGACCTTTACCTTTGGCTCAAAAAGCTCAACGTCTGGCCGACTCATCCCCGAGTTTCACTTGCGTGAGCGTTTCAATGAATCACCCAATGCCGTGTTTGAGCGCGTTGGGTTCAGTGGTAACCACAGCCGCACATTGCGCTTAGTTGAGAGCGGTAGCTACGAAGTTGGCGCGATTAATTATGCGGTCTGGGAGCGTGAACTCGAAGCCGGGAACATCGATACGGATGCCGTTAAGGTGATTTGGAAGACACCCGCCTATCCTAACTACCAGTGGAGCATTCGTGGCGATGCCGATGAACGCTTTGGTGAGGGTTTTACCGATCGAGTCAAAGCTGCACTTTTGGCGATGGACGATCCTGAGTTGCTCGAGCGTTTTCCACGCAGCGCGTTTGTGCCTGCGCAAAATTCTGATTACGAGCCCATTAAACAAACAGCCCAAGCGGTTGGATTGATCGACTAATGGGTGCGCTTACCCTCGATAAGGCCTATGCCGACTATGGCGGTAGCCCTGTGCTCGGACCCATTGATTTGAATATCAAACCAGGCGAGCACGTGGCACTGGTCGGTCGCAGTGGCGCCGGAAAATCAACATTACTGGCGCTACTGCATGATCGGCGCCGAAGAGATATTGCCTTAATGCCGCAAGATTTGGGGTTAGTTGACACGCTTAGCGTTTTTCATAACGTCTACATGGGCCAACTAGCGGCCCACTCGAGTGGTTATAACCTGATTAATCTACTTCGGCCATTTCGGCAACAGGTTTTGGCGGTTCGAGGTGTGCTGGAACCACTCGATATGGAAGCTAGCATTTGGACGCGGACCGGTGAACTCTCGGGCGGTCAACGCCAGCGTGTCGCGGTTGCTCGATCGCTTTTCCAACGCGGTAATGTGCTGCTTGCTGATGAACCGGTTTCAGCACTGGATGGACCACGCTCGGAGACGGTCATGCAGGCGCTAACTTCGCAGTACTCGACGACCATCATCGCCATGCATGATCTTGCTTTAGCCCGTCGATATGCCAATCGACTCATTGGCATACGGCATGGCGCGATTGCTCTTGACACGCCGGCTGATTCAGTCAGCGTTGGCGCGCTTGATGCACTCTACTCGTCAAATTAACAGCCGCTGGAGCGCGCTATCAGCGCCCATGGTTCGAACAAGCCTATGGCTTTTTGGCATCGCACTGGTGTGCATTTGGATTGCTGATCTTGAAATTCGAGCGATTTCACCGTGGACTGAATTAGGCCGCTTCACCCGTGGCTTAATACAGCCTGACTTTTCAACCTTTGATACAGCCATTGTTGCCCTGGGGCGAACGGTTGCGTTTGCGTTTACTGGCGTTGGAATCGCCGCCATTTTGGGCATGGGCCTTGCCTTGGTTTTTCATTACCGCATTGTGCGCACTGGCTGTGCGTTTATCCGCGCCATTCACGAGCTTTTTTGGGCACTCATTTTTCTTCAGTTTTTTGGGCTCCACCCGCTAACGGGTGTGCTTGCCATTGCCTTACCCTATGCCGCGGTATTTGCTCGGGTTTACAGCGAAATCTTAGAAGAAGGCGATCATCGTGCCGTTCAAGCGTTGCCGGCTGGCAGTGGCGTTATCTCAATCTTTTGCTATGCCCGTATTCCCGATCTTTGGGGACATCTGATGAGCTACACCATCTACCGGCTCGAATGCGGTATGCGCTCAAGCGCTGTCCTAGGGTTTGTCGGTATGCCAACGTTGGGGTTTTATTTGGAAAGTGCCTATGGCGAAGGCCACTATGGCGAAGTTGGCATGTTGTTAATTTTATTTCTAATGCTCATCGCTAGCCTGCGGCTGTGGGTAAGACCTAAACTGGTGGTTTTCTACCTTCTCGCCGCGCCTTTTTTCCTAGGCACCGGTTTACCGATCGTTTGGGGTAACGCGACTCGCTTTCTCACTCACGACATTATTCCTGCGCCATTACGCAATGGCGAAGGACTCGCCGGTGTTGGCCCCTGGCTTGGCGAGCTTCTCTGGGTTCAGGCGCTCCCCGGTGTCGGTGCCACGCTTGTGCTCACACAGATCGCCCTTGTGGGCACTGGCATCATTGCATTACTGAGTTTTCCGTTGATTTCACGGCTATTTGTCAATCGTGCTGGCCAAGCGGGTGGCCATGGCCTTTTAATTGTGGCGCGTTCCATCCCGGAGTACTTACTTGCGTATATTTTGCTCCAACTCTGGGGCCCGTCCATGTTGCCGGCGGTCGTGGCGTTAGCGATTCATAACGGCGCCATTATTGGTCACTTAATCGGCCGTCAAAGCAATGGCCTTATGCTGAGACCTGATGCGGCCAGCGGGGTTGATCGTTATACCCACGAAGTCGTCCCTAGGCTTTATCGGCCCTTTCTTGCTTTTCTGCTTTATCGCTGGGAGATCATCATGCGTGAGACGGCGATACTCGGCATTTTAGGCATCACCACGCTTGGCTTTTATGTTGATAGTGCTATCCAAGAATTACGCTTCGATCGTGCGATGGTGCTGATTTTAGTCACTGCCCTGCTCAATATTGGCGTCGATGCCCTCGCTCGCGCCATTCGTCGGCATTTGCAACTTCGCACCACACCAACCGCTCAAACACCGCTACCCGCATAAGGTCTATTTTGTTATGTCCACGATTACCGCGCCGGAAGATCTCCAACAAGCGCTGATTACTGCACTCACCCAGCCCAGTCATAGCCTTTCATCGGCATGGCTTTATGATCAACATGGCTCAGCGCTTTTTGAGCAGATCACGCAGTTACCGAGTTACTATCCGACTCGCACAGAGATCGAAATTTTTACCGACAACTTAGCGGCTATTGCCGCAGCAATCAGTCCTGATTGTTTGATTGTGGAACTTGGCAGTGGCTCAAGTCGTAAGACCGTCCCACTGCTTAACGCACTTAATCGACCAGCGGGGTATGTGCCTGTCGATATTTCGGCTGAATATCTCTATGAAGCAGCTGCCGATCTTGCTAAACAGCGACCCGATCTGTCCATCATGCCGCTCGTTGCGGATTTTACAACGGCGTTTTCACTACCGCCAGGACTGCCAGCCCATCGCTGCCGATTGGGCTTTTTCCCAGGCTCGACCATTGGCAACCTGACAGCCACTGGGGCGCAAGCCCTGCTTGAACACTGTCATTCAATTTTGGGCAAAGACGCTGCATTTCTGATCGGTGTTGATTTAGATAAATCACCCGATGTGCTCATTCCTGCCTATGATGACCCGGAGGGCGTGACCGCGGCGTTTAATCGCAATCTACTGACCCGCATTAATCGCGAGCTCGGACTGGCCATTGATAGTCACGCGTTCGCTCACGAGGCACGCTATTACAGTGATCCTGCGCGTATTGAAATGCACTTGGTCGCCACCTCCACGCAAACCCTAACGCTAGCGGGTCAGACGTACACGTTAGACGCTGGCGAGAGTTTGCATACGGAAACCTCGCACAAATATACGATCGATGGATTTGCCCAGCTTGCCAAATCTGCCGGCTGGCAACTAACTCAGCATTGGTGTGATGCTCACCAACGCTTTGCTTTATTGCTTTTTAATGCGGCTAACCGCTAGATTTCGAATCGTTTTTATCCAACTCTATAGGTCCAACTCGTGAAGCTTGCCTCCTGGAATGTTAATTCGCTCAATGTACGCCTACCGCAGGTGCTTGACTGGCTAGAAGCCGCCCAGCCCGATGTGCTTGGTCTCCAAGAGACCAAACTAACGGACGAGAAATTTCCGCTTAACGCCATTCGCGAAGCCGGTTATGAGGTGGCCTATGCGGGACAGAAAACGTACAACGGCGTCGCTGTTCTTGCGCGCACTCCCATTACTGAGGTGATCACTGAACTCCCGGGACTGGATGATCCACAGCGGCGTGTGCTGGCGGGCACGGTTAATGGGGTGCGATTAATTAATCTTTATGTGCCCAATGGCAGCGCCGTTGACAGCGATAAATATCACTACAAGCTCAACTGGCTAGCCAAACTACAGGCTTGGCTCGTCGATGAATTAATGCGCTTTGAAAATGTCGTAGTCGTTGGTGATTTTAATATTGCGCCAGGTGATGCTGATGTTCATGACCCCAGTGAATGGCAGGGGCAAATTCTCTGCTCGGGGCCTGAACGTGCCGCTCTCCAAGCCATCCTTGACTTGGGCTTTTGCGATAGTTTTCGTGCCTTCGATCAGCCTGAGGCAAGTTTTTCTTGGTGGGATTACCGAATGAATAATTTCAAACGTAACCGAGGACTACGCATCGATTTAATTTTGACGAATTCAGCAACGAGCGCCGCTCTAAAAGCAAGTTGGATCGATCGCGACCCCCGAACCTGGGAACGTCCCTCTGATCACACGCCAGTTGTCGCCGAACTCAGCCTCAACCCGGAGGGAATATGACTCAACAGGTCCGAATTGAAGGCACCGAGCACGTCTTTGACATAAACGATGATGAGAATGTCATTGATGCGGCAATGCGCGCAGGTTTGATGTTGCCCTATAGCTGCCGCAGCGGAACCTGTGGCACCTGCATGGGAGCAGTAATTAAGGGCAATATTCACTATCCGAATGGGCTACCTCCCGCACTTGATGAGAGCCAGAACGCTGATAATAAAGCGCTTTTTTGTCAGGCTCGGGCTGATAGCGATTTAGTCATACGCGTGGGGGAAGTGCGTGATGCCGGCGATATTCGCCCACAGCGTCTTCCGGCGCGAGTTGAGCGTATTGAACAGTGCGCGCCTGATGTCCGGCGCGTGTTTTTAAAGTTACCAAAAGATAAGCGTTTGCCCTTTCTTGCGGGGCAGTATATTGACTTCCTATTGCGCGGCGGCCAGCGCCGGAGTTTTTCAATCGCTAATGCACCGCATGACGATGAATTACTCGAGCTCCACATCCGCCACCTTCCCGGCGGGTTATTTTCAGGCTACGTTTTTAATGACATGCAAGCGGGTGCCCTGCTGCGTTTTGAAGGGCCGCTTGGCAATTTCTTTTTACGCGAGGACAGCGATCGTCCCATGCTATTCATGGGAGGCGGCACCGGCTTTGGACCGATAAAAGGTATTATTGAGCACGCCATGCATTTAGGCGTCAATCGCCCCATTCACATTTACTGGGGGGCAAGGGCAAAAATTGATCTCTACTTGAGCGATTTAGCAGAGCAATGGGCCAATACAAAAGCTCATATGCACTACACCCCCGTGCTCTCTGAGCCTGCCGCTGAGGATCACTGGCAAGGCGCGGTTGGTTTTGTTCACAAGCAGGTACTGGCCGATTATCCTGATCTATCAGGCTTTGATGTTTATATGTGCGGGCCACCGCCAATGATTAATGGGGCTAAGAAAGAATTTATTGCTGCAGGTTTACCTGCTGAAAGACTGTATTATGATTCGTTTGAAGCGGCGCCCGATTAAGCGCTAGCGACATGGAGTGCCAAGCGATGTGGCGGAGCAAAGGAACCATTCTGGCGATGGCGTTGATTGTCCTGACCGGTTGTGCCGGCGGCAGCAATAGCGCGAGCCAAACCAACACGCATGATCCAATTGAAGGATTTAACCGCGGTGTCTACGGTTTTAACGAAGGCGTTGATACCTACGCACTCGAACCGGCAAGCCGTGGTTGGACGCGCGTTACCACCTCTGGCATCCGTCGCAGTGTTGATCATTTTTTTACCAATCTTGAGGCCCCCGGCACCGTCGTGAACGCTTTGCTTCAGGGCAAGCCAGGTGATGCGGGCATTGAGACCGTTCGATTTGTTCTCAACAGCACAGTTGGCCTTCTAGGGCTGTTTGACCCGGCCGAGACTTGGCTGGGGCTTGAAGGCCGGCGTGAGGACTTTGGCCAAACCCTCGGCGTCTGGGGCGCTGAGTCGGGGCCGTATGTCATGTTGCCACTCTTCGGACCATCAAGTGGTCGTGATGTCACCCAATACCCGGTGGGCTATTACACCAATGTTTTAACCTATATCGCGCTAGATACTGCCACCTTTGGTGCGCTGACAGCTGTCAATATTGTTAACACGCGAGCACGCGGCGATCGCTTAGTTCGTTTTCGTGATGACTCAGCCGTGGACCCGTATGTTTTCACCCGATCGGCTTATCGCCAATATCGTGAAAACCAAATTAACAATGGGGTCCAATCAGCCGAAGATGACCCATACGCTGATTTCTTTGAGACGATGGAGCGAGAAGATCAAGCGGAGTAAGTCAGCGGCATAGCATCATCTTCGGCAAGCCGATCTAAGCGTTGCCGAAGCGGACTACGCCGCGGGAAATGGGCGCGTAGAAATTCCATTTGGTCGGCCAAGATTCGGCGGCCTTGAAGGTAGACATACTCGGCATGTGTTGGGGTAAAAGGCACAGCGAGCAGCTGCATTCCCGCCTGCTCCGGGCTGCGACTGCCTTTTAAGTTATTGCAACGCTTACAGGCCGTGACCACATTGGTCCAAAGATCTTCACCCCCCCGGCTAATCGGCTTGACATGATCGCGGGATAAATCTTTGGCGCGGCGTGATTCTCCGCAGTAAAGACATAAATGATCATCACGCCGGAACAAGGTGGCGTTATTTAAGGGTGGGGTATACGCCGGTGAACCTTTAAGGCTGGCTTGCATTGCCCCGGCTGTCGCCACGATTGAATTAACCTCAATCATGCTGCGAAGGCCAGTCTTCGCGTTGTATCCACCGTGAACGCGATAAAGTCCCCGACCGCAGGTATAAGCGACCTGATCAAGGTAATAAAGTCGAACCGCGTCTTGGTAGGTAATCCACTCTAGTGGCATTCCCGACACGTCGGTTCTCAAGATATGGTGCTGGAGCGTAATCACGCTTCTGCCCCTCTTATCTCCCGCCCGTAATTTGGCGATGACTACAATAGCTTGATCATCTAACGGCTGAGCCTAATGTGCAAGCATGACAACAAAATGACGCAATATCCCGATGCATCAGGGGGTGTTTAATCGGCGATATGCTGTAAAATCCCTTATCCGCCGGTTAACACTGACCGCTACAGGACAGGAGAAAAACCCGATGAGCATCACCATTGCCGTACCCAAGGAGACGGCTAGCGGCGAGCGCCGGGTAGCGATTGTGCCCAGCGTAATCAAGCTACTCGACAAATTAGGCGTAGAGGTCCGCATGCAAAAAGGCGCGGGCGAGGCGGCTGGCTTTCCCGATCATCTGTACGAAGGCGTGAGCTGGGCCGATAAGGCCGATAAGTTGTATGCCGGTGCTGATATCGTTTTACGAGTGCAGCCCCCCAGTGTTGAAGAGGCCGGGAAATTACCCGAAAAAAGCTTGTTGCTTGGACATATGAACCCGCATGAAGGGGATAGCCGCATTCGTAATCTCAATAAACGTGAGGTGACGAGTTTTGCGCTTGAACTCGTGCCACGGATTACCCGTGCTCAGTCCATTGATGCACTCTCTTCGCAAGCGAATATTGCCGGTTATAAATGTGCGCTGCTAGCGGCACACTTAAGTCCTAAACTCTTTCCAATGCTGACCACAGCGGCAGGCACTGTGCGACCGGCTCGCGTGGTCGTCATCGGCGCGGGCGTGGCTGGGTTGCAAGCAATTGCCACCGCTAAGCGACTCGGCGCAATTGTTGAAGCCTATGACGTGCGCTCTGCAACGAAAGAACAGGTGGAGTCACTTGGCGGTAAGTTTATCGATACGGGTGTGAGTGCGGAGGGAGCCGGTGGCTACGCACGCGAACTGACTGAAGAGGAAAAAGCCCAGCAAGCCGAAGTGCTCGCACAGCATTTGGAAAAGGCTGATGGCGTGATCACAACCGCGGCGATCCCGGGACGGCCGGCACCAAAAATTATTAGCACCAAGACGGTTGAGCGCATGCAATCAGGTGCGGTCATTGTCGATATGGCCGCAGAAACGGGTGGTAACTGTGAACTCACTGAGGCAGGCAAGGAGATCAACCACAAAGGGGTAACGATCTCAGGCCCCAAAAACATCCCCAGCATGGCAGCCACACATGCGAGCGAAATGTACGCTCGTAACTTGTGTAACTTGCTGGCGCTGCTGGTCAAAGATGGCGAAATTCATCTCGACTGGGAGGATCAGGTCGTTGCCGATAGTTGCCTGACCCATGGCGGTGAAACGCGCCATACGCCCACGCGCGAGCGCATGGAAGGAGATAAGTAATGGCGATTGAAGGCTTTGTCGCAATTTATATTTTTATGCTGGCAGGCTTTGCGGGCTTTGAGGTGATTAGCCGTGTGCCGGTCATCTTGCACACCCCATTGATGTCGGGCTCTAACTTTGTCCACGGCATTGTGGTGGTGGGGGCCATGGTGGTTTTAGGTCATGCCGAAACCGTGTCTGAGCAAATTGTTGGCTTTATCGCCGTCATCTTAGCCGCTGGTAATGCGGTGGGTGGCTATGTGGTCACTGAGCGCATGCTAGAGATGTTTAAAAGCAAGGATGAGCAGAAAAAGGGGGCGAAGGAATGAATTTCATTGTCCAATCAAGTTATCTCCTTGCCGCCATTTTGTTCATTCTTGGCCTCAAGGCCATGAGTTCACCGCGCACGGCGCGCAAGGGCATCATGTGGGCCGGCGTGGGTATGGTTATCGCCACTTTGGTGACCTTCCTGCACCCTGCTGTTCAGGGCTTCACTAATTACCTCCTTATTATCATTGGCATTGTCGTAGCGGGGGGGCTCGCTTGGTGGTCAGGCCGACGTGTCGCCATGACGGAAATGCCTCAGATGGTCGCGTTATATAACGGCATGGGCGGTGGTGCAGCGGCTGCCATTGCTGGCGTTGAGATGCTGCGAGCGCTGCGCACAATGCCAAATGACCTCATGGCTCAGGCGCAAACCCTTGCAACCGATGCGGGCATCAGCCTGGCCGCTGCTGAGGCAGCGCTTCGGGCTGAAGGGGCTGGCAATGCCAGTATCGCCGGTGCGCTTGGTGCTGATGTGGCGATCTTGGCAATTTTGGGTGCATTGATTGGTACGGTCGCCTTCTCTGGCTCGCTCATCGCATGGGCAAAGCTCGATGGGCGTATGAAGCGCAACCGCTTAGTGCCCGCTCAGAGCATTGCCAACGTGGTTATCTTTGCGCTGGCGATCATCTTTGGAATTATGACGTTCTACACCGATAGCCTTGCCGTTGTGGTGATTTTCTTTGCCCTTGGCTTGCTCTTGGGTGTGTTTGTCGCAGTGCCCATTGGCGGCGCCGACATGCCAGTCATTATTTCATTGTTTAATGCGCTAACCGGCTTGGCTGTGGCTTTTGAAGGCTATGCCATTGGTAACCCAGCAATGATTATCGCCGGTACGGTGGTGGGTGCAGCGGGTACGCTGCTCACTCAGCTCATGGCTAAGGCAATGAATCGATCAATTAGCAATGTGCTGTTTGCAGGATTGGGGAGCCAAACGCAGGCCGCTAGCGACGGACCTGGTGGCGAAATGCGTGATGTGTCAGCCGAAGATGCTGGCATTATGATGGCCTACGCTGAGAGAGTCGTGATTGTGCCAGGTTATGGCATGGCGGTTGCTCAGGCACAGCACAAAATCTGGGAGCTCGTTGAGCTCTTGCAGGATCGTGATGTTGAGGTGAAATTTGCCATTCATCCAGTGGCTGGTCGCATGCCAGGCCATATGAACGTGCTGTTGGCTGAAGCGGGTGTGCCGTACGACATGATTCATGACATGGAAGATATCAATGAAGAATTCGCCATGACCGACGTTGCGGTTGTGATTGGTGCGAATGATGTTGTCAATCCAGCCGCCCGCGATGATGAATCGAGCCCCATTTATGGCATGCCGATTCTCAACGTCGATGAAGCTGAAAATGTCCTTGTCATCAAACGCGGCGGCGGCGCTGGCTTCTCGGGCGTCGAGAATGCGCTGTTCTTTGGTGAGAACACACGCATGGTATTTGGCGATGGACAAAAAGTCGCCAACGGGATGGTGCAGGCCGTTAAAGGCCTCTGAGAAGTCTAGGGATTAGGAGTCAGTATGAGCAACACGCAAGGCGAGAATGCGCTTGAGCAGCTCCAAGTAGATGCCGATGGCCTCTACCAAGAGGAGAACTTTACCGACCGTCGCGTGGGCAGCATCCAGCGACTCAGCCCAGTTACACGAGATGGGCGGCCCGATGACAGCCGTCCTGTTCTGTACTTGGGAAACACACAGGTGATGACACCCGTGGGGGCGCTGCCGCTTAATTTTGAACTCGAAGCGGCGAGCTTAGAAGAGGCAGTGGCGGCATTTCCGGCGGCTGCCCATGCATCACTCGAGCAAGCCATGGAGCAGCTCCAAGAGATGCAACGCGAGCAGGCCTCACGCATCATGACCCCGGATCAAATGGGCGGTGGCGGCCTACCTGGAGGCGGTGCCGGCGGCGCCGGCGGCGGTGTGCCAGGCGGTGGTATACAGCTGCGTTAATGACGGTGAGAGCACAGGCCAGTCATTTTTTTGCGTTAATACTGGCCTGATTCTCTAGACCGGCCATGAGCACAACTCTACCTATCGCCGTGCCCGGCCCCTTTGCCGATGCTTTGGACTATCTCCTAGCAAGCGATGGGGCAACGCCGTCACCCGGCTCGAGAGTGCGTGTGCCCTTAGGGCGACGGCAGGTCGTTGGCATCGTTGTGGGTTTACCAAAGCCGAGCAAACTCGCTCGTCATAAATTAAAAGCCATTACTGAGCGCATCGACCCACAACCTGTGCTCGATCATGAACTTCTTGACTTAATCCTTTGGGCAGCGCGCTACTATCATCACCCAATGGGCGATGCTCTTTTGAGTGCCCTGCCCGCACGACTTCGCCAGGGCCATGCTGCCAACCCAAGCGCAGAAACTCAGTGGCAAGCCAGTGCGGCTGGGGTGGCCTGTGATCTTGCGAGTTTTCGTCGCCGTGCGCCGCGTCAAGCCATGCTGCTTGAGACATTGCTCAGTGCAAAAACGCTGAGTGCCGCTCAGCTTGTAGGCTTAGGCGGTGATGCCCGCGGCGCTCTCCAACGTTTGGTAGATGCTGGCCTTGCCGTTGCCAGTACTCATCATGACTACGGTTTAATTCAAGGTCAGGCGCTAGAGACGGCGCACAGCCTTAACCCGGCGCAACATCAATGTGCCGTCGCGATTCAGCCAGGCCTTGGGCCTAGCGTTCATTGCATCGACGGCGTGACTGGCAGTGGCAAAACCGAAGTCTATCTCGACGCCATTCAGCGCGCGATCGATCAAGGCCTGCAAACCCTTGTGATCGTGCCAGAAATCGGCCTAACCCCGCAGCTTCTCACACGGTTTCAGCGGCGTTTAAACGCGCGTATCGGCGTGTTGCACTCGGGACTATCCGATAGCGAACGACTCAATGCATGGCTAGCGGCCCAAGCCGGTGAAGCTAATGTCCTTATTGGGACACGCTCGGCGATTTTCGTCCCGCTTGCCGCGCCTGGCTTAATGATCGTCGATGAAGAACATGATGCCTCGCTCAAACAGCAAGAAGGGTTTCGTTACTCGGCCCGTGATTTAGCGATTTTACGGGCGCATCGTCTGAATATTCCGATTGCCCTTGGTTCGGCGACTCCGTCACTTGAATCGCTCGCCAATGCAATGAACGGACGTTACCACCATCATCAACTTATACAGCGTGCCGGTCAGGCCAAAGCCCCACTCATGCAAATTCTAGATATGCGTGGCCAACCTACCCACGAGGGTTTATCTGAGCCACTCATCGAGCGCGTGAACAGCCATTTAAGCGCAGACGGCCAAGTGTTGTTGTTTCTTAATCGGCGGGGGTTTTCGCCAACGCTTATTTGCCACGAATGTGGTTGGCTTGCCGAGTGTGAACGCTGTGATGCACGCATGACCTATCACCGTGGCAAGGCCAAATTGCACTGTCATCATTGCGATCGCGAACAATCACTACTGCGTACCTGTCCGACCTGCGATAGCGTTGACTTACGCCCGCTCGGCCTAGGTACCGAACGAATCGAGCAGGCACTACAGGTAAGCTTTCCAGAAACACCGTTAGTGCGAATTGATCGTGATAGCACGCGTCAGCGCGGCAGCTTTGAGCGGCAAATGGACGCCGCCCAGCGCGGTGAATCTCGACTGTTACTTGGCACGCAAATGTTGGCTAAAGGCCATCACTTGCCCGCTGTCACATTGGTTGGCGTTATTGATGCTGATCAGGGGCTCTTTGGTGCGGACTTTCGTGCCGCTGAGCGTCTCGCTCAACTGATTGTGCAAGTCGCCGGTCGCGCCGGGCGTGCCGAACGTGCCGGGGAAGTCGCCATTCAAACCCACCACCCTGAGCATCCTTTGCTACAAATGCTCATTCATGGGGGCTATCCCGCATTTGCACAGGCGGCATTGGCCGAACGCGAGGCCGCCGGACTTCCACCAGCGCGCGCAATGGCCCTTATCCGTGCTGAAGCCGTTGAGGCCGCAGCGCCAGTGAATTTTTTGCGCACTGCGCTTGCATTGGCGCCGGCAGTAAGCGGTGTTGAACGACTCGGTCCTTACCCGGCACCCATGGAGCGACGGGCGGGACGCTATCGGGCACAAATTATGCTTCAAGCCGATGATCGCGCACCGCTACAAAACCTGCTGAGACACTGGTTGCCGCTGATTCAGGGCCTACCCCAAGCCCGCAAGGTACGCTGGTCAATTGACGTGGATCCGGCAGAAACCCTCTAGACGCTTGAATGCCATCGTTGAGACCGGATAATGAGGCAACTTTTACTAAAGGCACCTACCGCTTCATGAAAGATCAACTGGTCACGCTACTGCACGAGGCTTTGCAGTCCTGGGCTCAAGCAGAGTCCATCTCTCTTCCCGAGTCACTCAAAGTGCAGATTGAACGCGGCCGCGGTAGTGAACATGGCGACTTTGCAAGTAACGTTGCGATGCGCTTGGCTAAGCCCGCCCAACGCTCGCCGCGCGAGTTGGCAAACCAGCTGCTTGAGCATCTACCCACCCACGCCCAGGTTGAGCGCGTGGAGGTGGCTGGGCCGGGGTTTATTAATTTCTTCCTCACCCAAGATGCGGCGAACGCGGTGATTGAGCGCATCCATCGTGAGGGGGCCAAGTTTGGTTGCACCTCACTGGGTGCTGGCCAGCGGGTCATGCTTGAGTTTGTATCTGCTAATCCCACCGGCCCACTGCATGTTGGTCATGGTCGGGGAGCGGCGTTTGGGGCGGCTTTGGGTAATTTATTGGAAGCGGCCGGCTTTAGTGTTCACCGTGAGTACTACGTCAATGATGCGGGCCGGCAAATGCATATTTTGGCCGTTAGTGTATTGGTTCGTTATTTAGAACATCGCGGCGAACCGGTGTCCTTTCCGGTCAATGGCTATCGCGGCGATTACATCCACACCATTGCCCGTGATTTGGAAGCTGAGCATGGTGAACGCTTGCGTGTGAGCGGCGCTGAACTCAGTCAAAACCTCCCCGCTGATGAGAACGCGGGTGGTGATAAAGAGCAATACATTGACGCACTGATTGCGCGCGCTCGTGAAATCTTGGGCGAGACAAATTACCGGATTATTCTTAACGCCGCTGTCACCGCGATTACCACGGATATTGCCGAAGACCTGGCCGCGTTTGGCGTGCGCTACGAGCGCTGGTTTAGTGAACGTGAGCTCGTTGAATCCGGCGCTGTTGAGCGCGCGCTGGAGCGTTTAACAGCCACGAATGCGGTTTACACCGAAGCCGGTGCGCAGTGGTTTAAATCAAGTCATTACGGCGATGATAAAGATCGCGTCGTGCGCCGAGCCGATGGTCAAATGACCTATTTTGCTTCAGATATCGCCTATCATTTAGATAAGTTTGAGCGCGGCTTTGACCGGGTGATTGATGTATTCGGTGCTGATCACCACGGCTATATGGCCCGCGTTCGGGCAAGCCTTGAGGCGTTTAATCAAGACATCAGCCGATTGGAATTTCGGCTGGTGCAATTTGCCATCCTCTACCGCGGCCAAGAACGCCTACCGATGTCCACCCGATCGGGCGAGTTCGTTACCTTGCGCGAGCTGCGCGAAGAAGTGGGCAATGATGCCGCGCGTTTTTTCTACGTTATGCGGCGTCCCGAACAGCATCTCGATTTTGATCTTGAGCTCGCGAAATCTCGCTCGAATGACAATCCGGTCTACTACATACAGTATGCCCATGCCCGCGTATCCAGCGTATTAGGACAAATGGCTGAGCGGGGTATCCAATATGATCAAAGTCATGGCTTAGCGCATATCACGCAACTCGACCAGGCTCATGAGCAAAGCTTACTTGCCATACTCAGTCGCTACCCCGAGGTCATCGAGGGTGCCGCCAATCAGCATGAGCCACATCAGCTTGCACAGTATTTACGCGAGCTTGCTGGCGCTTTTCATACTTACTATAACGCGCATACGTTTTTGGTTGATGATGCAGCCTTACGCAACGCCCGCTTAGCGCTCATTACCGCAACGCAACAGATCATTCGTAATGGCTTGAGCTTGCTTGGTGTCTCTGCACCGGAGAGCATGTAGGTATGGCGACTAAAACACGCGGCAAGCAAGCAAGCCGGGACGGCAAATCAGGCAAAAGCACTCAGCACCCACTGCTATGGGCGGGCGCTGGACTAGCGGTAGGCTTACTCATAGCACTCATGGTGCATTTAGAACATACCCGCCCTGATGAACCGAATACTGGGACACCTGAGGCTGCATCGGCGACTAGCGGCGAGGATCAAGCGCCTCGTTTTGAGTTTTACCGCTTGCTCACCGAACAAGAGGTTGAGGTCGCTGAACAGGCGGAAACACAAGTGGAAAATTCTGGCGCCCTTCCCAGTGCCGATACGAATGAGCCAGCGACAGAATCCACGCAGACAGCGACTCAACAAACAGACACAAGCGCATCACCAGCGCTTAGTGGTACGCGATATTTATTGCAGGCCGGATCGTTTCGTCGTGCTACCGATGCTGATTCACTTAAAGCGAATTTAGCGCTGCTCGGTATTGAAGCCCGAATTCAGGTGGTTGAACTGCCTGGGGGTGAGACTTGGCACCGCGTACGCATCGGTCCATTTGCCAGCCTCCAAGACGTTAATAGCGTGCGCTCTCGCATGGCGGCAGAGCAAATTGACTCGATTTTATTGCGCGCAGGTGGCTAGCCGCTTTTGCGCTATCGTTGAGTTAGGCGGATCCTTACTCTCGGCAATGAGTCGGCTTGAGGTTTGATTGGGCAAAAAAAAACGAGCGCCCGAAGACGCCCGTTATTATTTTTTGTGATATCTAAGTGTTACTGCGCCCGAGTAAAATCCGGATACGCCTCAACACCGCACTCAACGACATCGAGCCCGGTCATTTCATCCTCTTCACTGACTCGAATACCCATGGTGGCTTTAAGGACTAGCCATAAAATCATGCTCACCACGAATGTCCAGATAAAGATGGTCAAAATGCCAATGATTTGCGGACCAAAACTGGCATCAGCTGACCAAAGCGGCACGGCGAGAACGCCCCAAATACCGGCGGTTCCGTGAGCCGAGATGGCACCAACGGGATCATCGAGCTTTAACTTATCAAGCCCAATAATCGAGAACACCACCAATACGCCACCAACCGCACCAATCACTGAGGCGACTAGCAGGCTTGGCACATTCGGTCCGGCTGTTATGGCGACAAGGCCAGCAATACCGCCGTTTAACGCCATGGTCAAATCGGCTTTGCCAAACATCAAACGTGCGGTGATTAATGCGGCAATAACACCCCCCGCCGCCGCAAGATTGGTGTTCGCGAACACGAGGGCCACAGCGTTGGCAGAATCAACGTCGGATAGTTTGAGTTCTGAACCACCGTTAAATCCAAACCAACCTAGCCAAAGAATGAATACACCAAGCGTGGCCAGTGGCATATTGGCACCAGGAATGGGTTTTACTTCACCGTCTGGGCCGTATTTCCCTTTGCGTGGGCCCAGCACAATGACAGCGGCCAATGCAGCGGCGGCACCAAACAGATGAACAATCCCGGACCCAGCATAGTCGGAGTAACCTAAATCAGCGAGAAAACCGCCACCCCAACTCCAAAAGCCTTGGATCGGATAAATAACGCCGGTCAAAACGACCGTGAATAGCAAAAACGCCCAGAGCTTCATTCTCTCCGCGACCGCGCCCGAAATAATCGACATGGCTGTGGCCACAAACACCACCTGGAAGAAGAAATCAGAAATATCGGAGTAGTACGCATCGCTGCCCGCGGCAATGCTTGCCGCTGCATTATCCGTTGCACCCAAAATGCCACCAAATGACGGGATAAGGGCGCTAATGCCACCGCCATACATAATGTTATAGCCCATGAGCATGTACATAATGCAGGCGATGGCATAGAGCGAAACGTTTTTGGTGAGTATTTCAGTGGTGTTTTTGGCTCGGACCAAGCCTGATTCCAGCATGGTAAAGCCTGCGGCCATCCACATCACCAGTGCGCCGGAGATCAGGAAGTAAAATGTATCAAGCGCGTACGCAAGTTCGTTAAATTCAGCTGACATTGTTCAGACTCCTAGTGATTCTTCAAAGAGCGTCTTTGTCCGTTTCGCCCGTGCGAATACGGATGGCCTGCTCCAGCGACGAGACAAAGATTTTTCCATCACCAATCTTGCCGGTGTTGGCGGCTTTAGCGATGGCTTCAACGGCGCGTTCGACGAGATCATCATCGAGCGCAACCTCAACTTTCATCTTGGGCAGAAAGTCGACGACATATTCAGCACCACGGTAGAGCTCCGTGTGGCCTTTCTGACGACCAAACCCTTTGACCTCTGTAACGGTGATGCCCTGCACTCCGATTTCTGAGAGCGATTCGCGGACATCATCGAGCTTAAATGGCTTGATAATGGCGGTAATGAGTTTCATTCCTCTGGTCTCCCTTGTGGGCGCAGGTCAAACCCTTTGCCCGTGAACGGTAATAACCCGACTAGGTCTAATGCATGGAGCGTGCCAAGTTTGATATTCCGTTTGGCACGGGTTGTGATGAGCGCGCAAAACGCGCCATTTCGCCGCAATGCACTGCAGCTGTGCGTTAAACATGGGTTAAATGCACTAAAAAAGTGCAACAGTAGGTTAGGATTTCTCGGAATGCCGCCGTACACTTAAAAAAACTTTGGAGGATGTCCTGATGTTGGATCCTAAACAATTCGATGAGATGGCAAAACGTTTCTCGGAGAGCCTTCCGAGTGGCTTACGCGACATGCAACAAGAGGTTGAGAAAAACGCTCGCGTGGCACTGCAAAGTGCTTTTAATCGTATGGAGCTAGTCACGCGTGAAGAATTTGACGCTCAAGCAAAAGTACTTGCGCGAACGCGGGAGCGGTTGGAAGCGCTGGAAGCTCGTATCGCCGCGCTTGAGGGTAAGTAATCGCCAATAAATTGAAACGATCGCACCAAGCGATGTGTTCTCATGCCATTGTCTGAAGCGCAACGCGCCCTCCTGCCGGCAAGCGCGCAATCAACTTAAGTCGCCAGCCACGCGTCTAGCAGGTACCCTATCGACATGGATGGACTTGATAGCGTGCTTTTGCTGCTGGCCGCCTCCGTGGTGGTGGTGGCGGTGTTTCGGCGCTTATCTTTGCCTCCAATCATCGGTTATCTCGTTGTCGGCATGGCCATTGGGCCCTCAGCGCTTGGCTTGCTGGAGAATACGCATAGCACCCAGCTATTGGCCGAATTCGGTGTGGTGTTTTTGCTCTTTACCATTGGCCTCGAGTTTTCATTCCCACAGTTAAATGCCATGCGCTGGGCTGTGATGGTCCTTGGCGCCAGCCAAGTCAGCATTTGTTTGCTGACATTCGGTGGCGTGGTCTGGTGGCTGACGGGTTCGCCTGAGATTGCATTGGTGCTTGGCGGTGCATTGGCATTGTCATCAACGGCAATAGTGACCAAGCAACTCACTGAGCAACTCGAAATTCACACGCGTCACGGACGCCGCGCCGTTGGTGTGCTGTTATTCCAAGACTTAGCTGTCGTTCCGCTACTCATCGCAATCCCCATTCTTGCCGGCGATGTCACACAGTCGCTAGGGACCGAGCTTGGACTTGCACTGCTTAAGGGCATTGTTGTGTTTGCCGTTATGGTCTGGATTGGGCGGAAAGCATTACGGCCCATCTTCCATGAGGTGGCCTCAGCACGATCGAATGAGCTTTTCACCCTAACGGTATTACTCATCGCCATTGCTGCCGCTTGGGCAACACACCTAGCCGGACTATCGCTCGCATTAGGCGCATTTTTAGCTGGCATCATGCTCGGCGAAACTGAATACCGGCATCAAATTGAAGCCGATATTCGGCCATTTCGCGATGTGCTACTTGGGCTTTTCTTCATCACAGTCGGCATGGTGATTGAACTGCCCGTTCTGCTGGTTAACTTGCATTGGGTCTTGCTCATTGGCCTTGTCATGATGAGCTTTAAAGCGGTGGTGATTTATTGCATTGCCCGGCGTGTCGATAACCCAGAAGACGCAAGCCGCTCGGCAATGATCTTGGCGAATGGCGGTGAGTTTGGTTTTGCCCTTATCGCGCTTGCCATCAGCGCTGATTTAATGGCCCCCGACACCAGTCAATTAGTCCTGCCCGCGATCGTTCTTAGTATGGTGGCAGCGCCGATTATTATCCGCCATAACGAAACCCTCGGAGCCAAATGGGCCGGCGCCAAGCCAACCAAAAACGGGGCAACCGATGCCACGGTCGATGTCACCCGAATCGCTCACCCATTAAGCAACCATGTCATTCTTTGTGGCTATGGCCGAACCGGTCAAAACGTGGGACGTTTTCTTAATGAAGAGGGCCTAGCCTACGTCGCACTTGATCTTGATCCCACTCGAGTACAAGAGGCACGCAGTGCTGGAGAGCCGGTAACATTTGGGGACTGCGAACGGCGTGAGGTGCTAGCCGCCGCCGGGCTAGCTCGGGCGCGCATGGTGGTATTAAGTTTTGATGACCCTGCGGCAACGATTAGGGTGCTTGAGCACACCCGGGCAGAGCGCCCAGATATACCTGTGTTGGTGCGTACACGTGATGACCGTTGGATTGAGCGCTTTCAGCAGGCGGGGGCGACGGCGGTTATTCCCGAAGTGTTGGAAGCTAGTCTCATGCTAGCCTCCCATGTGCTAGCTTTGCTTGAAGTCCCGATGGCCCGGGTATTTCGTTACGTACGCGATGTCCGTGGTGATCGCTATCGATTGCTTCGAGAGTATTTCCATGGTGCCGAGCGCATTGACATGGAGAATGCCGGCCGCTTTCGTGAGCAGCTCCACGCGGTAACGCTCACGGACAGCGCTCGAGCCATCAATCAGCGAATCGCTGATATTAATCTTGAGGAAAGCGGTGTTGTGGTCACCGCCGTTCGTCGGGGCGGTATTCGCGGCCCACAGCCAGAGCCTGACACCGTCTTGCTCGATGGCGATGTTTTGGTTTTATACGGCTCGCCGGAAGCGCTTGAGCATGCTGAGCATCTTCTGCTCGGAGGTGCCGAGCGCTAGTGGTGCATTGAATAGCTAGGATTCGGGGATATCAACACCGGTTTCGGACTCAATCATCCATTCAATTGCGGCCACAATTTCTTCCTCACTCGCGGCACCGCCTTGGGCCGGCATATTGCCGTACCCATTAACCACATTGCCGGTTAAGGTCTCCCAGCCTTTTCCAACGCGAGCACTCCAGCCCTCGACATCGCCAATCGCTGGGGCGTTGAGATATCCGCCTTGATGACAGGCAATACACACCGCCTGGGTGACTTGCTCGCCGCTGCGCACCTCCATGACCTCCCCGCTATCCGCGGGTGCTTCGGCAGAAGCAAGCGCTGGCGCCGGTTCGCCACTGAGTCGGACAGCATACTCGGGCGCTAAATTTTTTTGTGCACGCTCTTTCGCAAGCGCTTCACGTTCAGGGTCCTCGCCGCCAAAGATGCTATTGACCAGCACAATCAGCAGCACGGTAACGCCTGTTAAGCCGGCAATGACTTTTGCAAAATTAAGGAGAAATACGTTGTCTTTTTCGCCGCTCACCAATCTGCCCTCAACACACGTTTACAACAGCTAAGAGTATAGCGGTATTGCAGCACGCGAGAAAACAAGGGCTATGCCCCATTCACGCTTGGCGTTACAATCGCCGCTGTTGCGCCCGTAGCTCAGCTGGATAGAGCGTCGGCCTCCGAAGCCGAAGGTCACAGGTTCGACTCCTGTCGGGCGCGCCATCTTTGTTGTGAGGTTTGTCTGTGAAAGCCTATTTTGACACTCGCCAAGACCTACACCATCCGCGAACCTACTTCACTCGGGGACAAATGCGCGCCCCCCAAGAAATTCCTGAGCGGACTGGACATATCCGTGACGGCCTTGAGCGTTCTGGCATTAAAATAGCAGCGGTACGTGATTTTGGTATTGCTGGCATTAGCCAAGTTCATGACTTGGGTTATTTGCGCTTTCTACAATCTTGCCATCAGCGTTGGAAAGCGATGCCAGATGACTGGGGTGATGAGGTACTTTCGAACATCTTTGTGCGCTCACCCAATCCCCTGCGCGGCATCTTAGCCGAAGCAGCGCGCTATCTTGCAGACGGCAGCTGTCCTGTGGGGGAGTACACTTGGGAAGCCGCTTATTGGTCGGCACAAGGGGCGCTCAGCGCTGCCGATGATGTCCTCAGTGGCCAGGCGATGAGTTTTGCCCTCTGCCGCCCACCCGGTCATCATGCGCGCGTCGACGCCGCTGGTGGATTTTGTTATCTCAACAATGCAGCGATTGCTGCTGAGCGTTTACGTGAGGGCTTTGCCCGCGTTGCTGTCCTCGACACCGATGTTCATCATGGCCAAGGAATCCAAGAGATTTTCTATGACCGTGCCGATGTTTTATATCTCTCAATTCATGCTGATCCCACCAATTTCTACCCGGTGGTTAGCGGTTTTGAGGACGAGCGTGGAGACGGCGCTGGCAAAGGCTACAATATCAACTTCCCGCTTACCCATGGATCGGATGCGGCGGCGTTTTTCACACAGTTAGATCAAGCCTTGGCAGCGATTCGGTTGTTTGCGCCTGACGCGTTGGTATTTTCCAATGGCTTTGATATTTACCACGAAGACCCGCAAGCGAAAATCGGCGTGGATGCGGCAGATCTCACTACGCTCGGCGCGCGCGTGGCCGCCCTCGATCTGCCCACCGTTGTGATCCAAGAAGGCGGTTATCACTACGCCAGCCTTGCCAGCAATACTGAGCGTTTAATCGCCGGCCTCGCACGGAGTGAATAAGCCAGCCGCCTCAACGGCGGTGGATTCGCAGACCTCGGCGGTACTCACGGCGAGCACTGGCGCGCTAACATTCGCAGCAACAACCGCGCTATTCCCCTCAGCGATCGCGCCAGAGATTGCCAAAGCCTTAGGCGTATCACCGGCGTTGGTCGGCATACAGGTTAGTTTACTGTATGCCGGCGCTATGCTGAGCTCCTTGGTCGGTGGTGGCATCACTCGTCGGCTTGGCGCATGTCGAACCACGCAATGGGCGGTGCTGTTTTTTGGTTTAGGCGCCTTAACGGCCACTATTCCCAATACCGGCGTGTTTGTTATCGCCTCCTTACTCATTGGACTGGGTTATGGCTTGACCAACCCCGCCGCCTCTCATTTGATTGTTCGTTTCACGCATCCAGGCCGCCGCGGACTCATATTTGGTTTTAAGCAAACAGGGGTGCCACTCGGTGGCGTTATTGCAGGCGCACTAGCGCCCACACTTGCCCTGCAGCTTGGCTGGCAAATGGCCATGGCGACCTTGCTACTACCCGCACTCGCAGGGGTGATTGTACTCGAGCGCTATCGCAGCCAATGGGATGGGGACAGACAGCCGCAGGCCCCTTGGATTGATTCACCGCTCGCTGACATTCAGTTGGTTTGGGGTCATTCGCCGCTGCGCTGGGCTGCATTGGCCTCATTTTTCTTTTCCGTCACACAGCTATGTCTTACGGTTTTTACGGTCACGATGTTGGTTGAGGATCTCGCCGTAGGCCTTATCACTGCCGGATTGATGATGGCGGCTGTGCAACTGTGTGGCGTTGCTGGCCGCGTGTTTTGGGGTTGGTTAGCTGATCATTGGGGCAATGGTATTTTAACCCTTGCCGCGACTCAGTCAGCGGCAACGCTGCTCGCTTTTGCAATTACGTTAATGCGTCCTGATTGGTCGCTTGCGCTTATGACCCTAGTGCTGTGTCTATTCGGGCTCGTTGCATTGGGCTGGAATGGGATTTACCTATCACAAATTGCGTATCTTGCCCCAGCCGGACACATTGCACGTGCATCCGGCGGCGCGCTTTTTATCACGTTTGCTGGCGTCTTATCGGGCCCCGCTATCTTTAGTGCGCTGCATCTGCTCACGCTCAGTTACCTCAGTATATTTGCCGCGGTGGCGCTAATGAGTGCCATTGGCGTAATTCTTACCTTGCTTGCGCATACTAGCGCTGCTTCAGCCCAAGCTTACCCAGTAATCGAGCACGACTAGGCCCACAATGGTGCTAAGCGTGACAACCAAAGCGATGCGACTATACGGCGGGCGCTCGGTTGGCATTAATTACTCATTCCAAAACGCGGTCGCAGTGCAACGCCAACGATCGAGCCGATAAAGCCAAAAGCAAACCAAACCCAACCGTGCAGGCTGCCTGAGGCTATACCGCTAAAGAATGCACCGATATTGCAGCCAAAGGCGAGTCGGGCACCATAGCCCATACATAACCCACCGATGACTGCGGCACTCACATTGCCCAGACCGAGGCGATTTTGACTACCGGCATTGAATCGTCCCGCGAGCCCGGCTGCGAGCATCGATCCAAGCAATAAACCAAACGCCATGACTGACGTGACATTCAGGAGCACGCTTTGTTCGAGTGCTTGCGCGGGGTATGGCCAGGTCCAATAAGTAAACTGACTCATATCCACGCCAACGCCAGCCAGTGCTTTTGCACCCCAAATAGCAAAAGCAAAGGTAATTCCCCAGGGCGAGCCCGATACGATGAGCGTGAGTAAACCCAAGCCCGCCAGGGCAACGACGCCCCAGATCAGCGGCCAACCGCCGGTAATAAACCTCCGCAACCAATCACCCTGTGGGCGCACAAAAAGTGCTTCAACATCGCCGTGTCGATCACGTTCAACGGCTATTAAGGTATAGCTTAGGGCAGCCAAGAGCGTAACTTGCAATAACACGCCACCGAGTGGATCCAATGCTGCTGATAAATCAATTGCACCGGCATTTGGGCCACTTAACCACCAAGGTAAGTGCAACGTGCCAAGTACCGAACCGATAATGAATGCCATTAAAGTAATTAACATGCGCCGGTTACCAGCACCCACAGTGAAAAGCGTGCCCGAGCCACAACCACCGCCTAACTGCATGCCCAAGCCAAATAAAAAGCTACCAATGACAACGAAACCACCTACCGGTGCGATGGCTCCACGCGCGTCGGTCAGCACAATCACAGGGATGAATAACAGCGTTGAGACACCCAGCAAAAGGAGCTGGGCGCGAAGACCGCGACTACGCCGGCGCGTGATTGTATTGCGCCAACCAGCGGTAAAACCGAAGGCCGCATGATAAAGGGCGATGCCTAAACCCCCACCGATTAAAAACAGCCAAAGCAGCCGCATTGAGCCGACTTGCCAAATCAAGCCACCCAAGATAAGCGCAGCCACCGCCACGCTCATTAGAACGAAGCGATCGACACCCGCAATGCGGGTATCGAGTGAATTCGACTCGCCGTTGATTGCTTCTGCAAGCGTGCTCATGAGCCGCCTAAATTAGTTACCGAGCAGTGTGCTGAGCGCACGTTGTGCCAAAGCCACTGGCCGACTTGTGTCCTGCGTCCATTCGGTCATGGAGCCATCATACAAAGAGACATTGTCTAACTCGGCTACCTCTGACAGCGCAAACCAAGATGTAGCGGCCCAATGCCCGGTGTTGCAAAACGAGATAATCGGCTGGTCGGTCTCTATCCCAGCCACATCAACTAATCGATCCACTTCGGTACGGTCGATAAAGGTGGCTGTTCCCTCCGTTACCAAAAGCCGCTCTTCAAGACTAGCAGCACCGGGAATGGTGCCGGCACTCAACGCGGCCGGATGTTTTGACTGCCCTGAATACTGATCAGCTGGACGTGCATCCACGAGCTGATCGCCGGCATCAATTGCCGCTTCAACGGCCGGCGTGTCAGCCAGTAAATCTGGCTGTGGTTGAGCTTTGAATGTCGCAGCTTCAACGGCAACCGGGTCATTCGCTGTGGAACCCCCCGATTCTATCCAACCGCGAAGGCCGCCGTTGAGAATGGCGACATCGTCATGGCCTAGATACTTAAAGGTCCAATACACTCGAGCAGCGCTACCAAAGTCGGTCGAGCCAACACCAGCAGGCACAACGACAACGGTATCGTCGTTATCAATGCCCAATGCACCAATTAACGTTTCGAGATCACTAATGGGTGGGACTTTGCCTGGCACACCATCCGCAGCAACCCGCCAGCCGGCTTGGGTATAGCTTGCGTATACAGAGCCTGGAATATGTTGGTTAGCGAACCCGGCCGCATCAGTGCCATCAATCGCTGAGCGCACATCAATGACCACGACTTGGTCATTGTTCAAATGGGCTTTTAACCATTGACTATCGACCAGCGGGGTGACTT
>Ga0102930_1000011_pt1 | contig 59471 bp, 61 predicted proteins | sample SalPon1_B_H2O_MG_FD_84514 | JGI IMG/M metagenome (GOLD analysis project Ga0102930, IMG submission 84514) | Salt pond water microbial communities from South San Francisco under conditions of wetland restoration - Salt Pond MetaG R1_B_H2O_MG | ecosystem: Environmental > Aquatic > Non-marine Saline... | reverse complement strand
GAAAACGCTCAACTTGCGTGTCTTCGAGATACTGAAATTTTGTCAAGCCAATCCCATGCTCCCCAGAGATCACACCACCAAGCTTTTGCGCAAGCGCCATAACCTCATCCACAATGCCGTTGGCTTGTTGCATCATTTGATAGTCATTGGAATTAACGGGGATATTGGTGTGGACGTTGCCATCGCCTGCATGCATATGCAGCGCAACGAACAAGCGATTTTGACGATGGGCTTGATGGATGCCGATTAAACGCTCACGAACCGGCTCAAAGTCACGTCCATCATAGATTTCCATGAGTTTCTGAGCGACTTCTCCGCGGTAGGAAATTCGCAGATCACGCCGCAAGAGCAGTTGCGCGATCGAATCACCCGGTTGTATGGCTGAAGCTACTGCCTCACCCAACAACGACGTATACGCTTTAGCCGGTTGGTCTAACCCATCCATTAACGTCTGCCAACGCAAAGTGACCGCATCGAGGTGGGCGATTGCAGCGGTGCGCTTACGCGCAAGAATCGTATCGCCCTCCGTGCTTGTGTGCAGGTTTTCTCTTGCTTGATAATTCGTAGGTTGCCCAAGCTCACTCATCGGCCCTTGCAAGTAATCGCGCAAAGCCGCAACGATGGTTAACTTGTTATTCAGGCTTTGGATAATGTTAATTCGCTCAATCCCCTCGCTATAGTCAGCAAGCTGAGCAATCGGAATAACCACATCTTCGTTAATCTTAAATGCATTGGTATGCGCGGCGATGGCGGCCGTACGAGATCGATCGGCCCAAAAGGTTTGTCGTGCCTGCGTTGATGCCGCGATAAACCCATCCGCATTGCGGGGTTCAATGCGCGCGACCATGGCTTGAGCCGCCGCCTGACAAGCCGCCTCATCATCGCTTGCCAAATCGGACAGTAACAACATTCGTGGTTTGCGGCCACGCTCACCTTTTGGCGCGTAGTCCACTGCACGAATATAGCGCTCATCGAGATGTTCTAATCCAGCGAGTTTAACCGCCGCGTTAGCCGCAACATCATCGATAATCTCCACAATGGCAGAAACCGCTTGATGCAGATCAGCGCCATAGAATTCCATACACACAGTACGCATGTGTGCCGGCATGACATGCAAGATAAAGCGTGCTGAGGTGATTAACCCATCGCAGCCCTCTTTTTGCACACCCGGGAGGCCACCGAGGAATTTATCGGTGACATCTTTACCCAGTCCGGCTTTACGCAAACTCGAACCCGGAAAACTAAGCACTTCTGGCTCACCATTGGGTGTGCAGCCGTCTGGTCCATACCGAGTGATTTTAAAGCGAACTATATCTTGCTCGTGAATTTTGCCAAGGTTGTGCTCAAGGCGTTCAACATCAATCCACTCAGCCTGCGGTGTAACCATGCGCCAGCTCGCCAAGTTATCCAAGGTTGTCCCCCAGAGCACGGCCTTTTTACCGCCTGCATTCATCGCCACGTTGCCACCAATGGTGCTGGCATCACGTGAGGTCGGGTCAACGGCAAAGACATAGCCCGCCTGACTCGCTCGATCTTCCACTCGACGAGTCACAACGCCTGCTTCCGCCGTAATGGTAGGTACAGGCTCGGCAACCCCTGGAAGGGAGATAAGATCAACGCGACCAAGGCCCTCGAGCTTTTCGGTGTTAATAATCGCACAGCGCTCATCTAACGGCACCGCGCCACCGGTGTAGCCCGTGACGCCACCTCGTGGAATCACCGTTAGTCCAAGCTCAATCGCCGCGGCGACCAAACCAGCCATTTCAGCCTCGCTATCTGGCGTGAGCACGACAAAGGGCACGGCGACTCGCCAGTCCGTTGCATCGGTTTGGTGGGCAACTCGGGTGAGTCCGTCAAAACATATGTTGTGCGCCGCGGTATATCCAGAGAATGCCTTGCTCGCGACCTCACGCTCGCGTTCAATCTCAGGAAACCAGGCTGCAAACGCTTGTACAGCATCGCGACAGCGATTGCTGAGTGTTAAGGCATCATGATTGCCATCAGCCCGGGCATCGATCTGGTCGAGTCGATGGCGCATAGCCGCGACTAGCGCATGGCGTCGCGCTGGATTGGCCATTAAATCCTCTTGAATATAAGGATTACGCCCAACCACCCAAAGATCGCCTAAGACTTCAAATAGCATCCGCGCCGAGATTCCTGTTCGCCGCTGGGCACGCAATGTCTCTATTGTCTCCCAGGCACTCGCACCCAGAAATCGCGTAACAATTTCACGATCAGACAAGGAGGTGTAGTTATAGGGAATTTCGCGAATACGCGGACTCGCCATCGTTGCCATTGGTCTAATCCTTAGCGAACGTCTATTTCCTATTAGCATACGGGAGACAAACGAGTTGTGCGCGGGCCGTGGCTGTTTTCAAAACCCAGAATGTGAAAAAATAGATATCGATTTAGCCCATTGCCGTGTCAGGAGAAAAACAACATGAGCACCCTTGAAGTCCCCGCCAATGGCGCGCCCATTACCCTTAAGAATGGGATAATTAACGTCCCCGACAATCCCATCATTACGTATATCGAAGGCGATGGCATTGGTATCGACATCACACCGGTCATGCAACGTGTCGTCGATGCAGCCGTGGATAAAGCGTACAACGGTCAACGCAAAATCCATTGGATGGAAGTCTTGGCTGGGGAGAAAGCGAATAACGAGGTAGGTGCTTGGTTACCTGATGAGACCGTTGAGGCCATTCGTAAATACCTCATTTCCATTAAAGGTCCAATGACCACACCCGTGGGCGGTGGTATTCGCTCACTCAACGTTGCACTGCGTCAGGTCCTTGACTTGTATGTCTGCCAGCGCCCTGTGCGCTGGTTTGATGGGGTCCCCTCGCCGGTCAAAAAACCCGATCAAGTCGATATGGTGATTTTTCGCGAGAACACTGAAGACATTTACGCTGGAATCGAATTCGAAGCGGGCAGTGAAGAAAATCAACGTTTAAAGTCTCTCCTCGAAGAAAACTTCCCCTCGGCCTTCGCCAACATCCGCTTTCCAGATGAGTGTGGCTTTGGGATTAAGCCAATATCACGTGAGGGGACTGAAAGACTCGTGCGTGCCGCCATTCGCTATGCCATTGACAACAATCGTCAATCAGTAACGATTGTGCACAAAGGCAATATCATGAAATACACCGAAGGGGCCTTTCGGACATGGGCATATGCGCTAGCTGAGCGCGAATTTGCTGAACAAACGTATACTTGGAGTGAATGGGAGCGCACCGTTGCCGAGAAGGGCCAAGAAGCGGCCAATGCCGAGCAAGACGCGGCCGTTGCCGCCGGGCGAATTTTGATAAAGGACTCCATTGCCGATATCACCCTCCAGCAGGTGCTGACACGGCCGACTGATTTTGAAGTCATCGCGACCATGAACCTTAATGGCGATTATTTGTCGGATGCGCTCGCCGCTCAGGTCGGCGGTATTGGTATTGCCCCAGGTGGCAATATTAATGAGCAAACCGGACATGCGGTCTTTGAGGCAACGCATGGGACAGCGCCAAAATATGCCGGTAAAGATATGGTAAATCCAGGCTCAATCATTTTGTCTGCTGAAATGATGCTCCGTCATTTAGGCTGGCTAGAGGCCGCCGATCTCGTCCTCGTCGGCATGGACGCTGCAATTGCCAGTAAACATGTGACCTATGACTTTGCTCGTTTAATGGATGGCGCTACCAAAGTGAGCTGCTCACAATTCGGTGAGGCCATCGTCAAGCGTATGCAAGCCTAAGCGCAATCGTGGGTTCTTTGCGAATTCATCAGCCATGACCGACACCGTCACCCAAACACGTGCGGTGGCGGGGGCGGCGTGGCGAATTCATGAGGGCTTTAATCGCTACAACAAGCAGTTCCGACGTATTACCAACCGCGCGCGGCGGCGATTCGAACAACGCGATTGGAAAGGTCAAATGGCTGATATTGCCGCGCGCGTTGAACTCTATGAAACATGGGTAAGACACACCGTTAATAAACTCAACCACGAGCTCGGTACCCAATTAACAGATCATGCGCTTTGGCCCGAGATACGTGATTGCTATCGGCTCCGCGTTGAGGCCATGCCCGATGCCGGGTTTATGAAAACCTTTTTTAACTCCATCACACGCCGAGTCTTTGGAACGCGCGGCGTTGATGCCTCTGTCGAGTTTGTCCAGCCTCCGCCTGAAGAAGGCATCGAGTCACTGACTATGCGTCGCTACCCCTGCTGGAACGACTTAGAGCATGTCTGCGCTGAGGTTTTGCATGATTTTCGCTTTCCTCGCAAATACGCCACACCCGCTGAGGATGCGGTGCGAATGGCAAACAACATCCGCGAATTTCTCGGCATGGCCGATGCCGATGCCCGCGTTCTGCGCTTTGAACTCATTGATACCCAATTTTTTCAAGGAACACGGGCCTATCTAGTTGGCCGAATGCGCACCCTTGATGGCACAAAACCGATTGTGGTTGCACTTCGGAACGACGACGAAGGCGTCCGCGTTGACGCAGTTTTACTCAATGAAGAGCAAATCGGTGTCGTGTTCTCCTATACCCGCTCCTACTACTTTGCCGATCCCACGTCAGTCGTCGCCGCCGTTCAGTTTTTGCACGACATCTTGCCTGACAAGCCCATCGACGAGCTCTACACCGTTTTAGGCCGACTACGCCAGGGTAAGACCGAGCGCTACCGCTCGCTGATGCGGCATCTACAAATTACTGATGATGTTTTTGTTCACGCGGAAGGCGATCGTGGGCTGGTGATGATCGTATTCACGCTGCCTTCATTTAATCTCGTTTTTAAAATCATGCGTGATGTCTTCAAGCCACCCAAAACCGCAACGCATGATGACGTCCACCAAAGCTACCGACTCGTCTCTGGACATGATCACGCCGGACGACTTATTGACACCCAACACTTTCGTAATCTTGAACTACCACGGGCGCGTTTCTCCGAATCTTTGTTGGAGGAGCTATTCAATGATGCGCCGGGAACCGTAAGCGCCGAGGGCGAGCAACTTGTCTTTCATCACGCCTATGTTGAACGTCGCGTGCGACCCCTAAATCTTTATATACGGGAAGTTGATGAAGCTGAAGCAAAGCGGGTTATTCTCGATTATGGCCGTTGTATTAAAGATTTAGCGGAAACCAATCTCTTCGCCGGTGATCTATTGCTTAAGAATTTTGGCGTGACCGACTCAGGGCGTGTGGTGTTCTATGACTATGATGAGGTTATGCGAGTCACCGACTGTCGCTTCTATGAACTTCCTGAACCCGATGAGGACTACCCGCTGATGGACCATGGCGCCCGGCATTTTGTTGGCCCAAGCGATATTTTTCCAGAGGAGTTTATTCGCTTTCTAGCCATGCCAACGGCATTGAAAAGCATATTCCTAGGCGCCCATCGAAACGTCTTGAGCGCAGAGTATTGGCGCGCAGTTAAATATCGACGCGAGCAAGGCGAGGTTGCCGAAATTGTACCCTATGTTCGGCAAAGCGTTCGCCGCACCGCGCATTAAGCTAACTAAGTTGCTTGAATAGAATGCTAGATGCTCCGCTTCAGCCGGTACTGCGGCAAATAACCACCCCGCTTGCTAGGCGTTTGCTTAGAAGTAACGTGAGTGCTGATCAAATCACGCTGTTTGGATTTCTCGTTGGCATGCTCGCCTTGCCCGCATTAGCAATGCAAGCCTATGGGGTAGCGCTTGGGCTCATTCTGATTAATCGACTCTCAGATGGGCTTGATGGCGCTGTTGCGCGATTAACGAAGCCGACCGACCGGGGGGCATTTTTAGATATTGCGCTGGATTTTGTTTTTTATGCCGCTATCCCACTCGGTTTTGCAGTGGCCGATCCATCAGCCAATGCGCTCGCGGCAGCGACATTAATTGCGGCGTTTGTTGGAACCGGCAGCTCTTTTCTTGCGTTCTCCATCATTGCTGCTAAGCGCGACATGCCGCCAGACGCTTATCCGGCGAAAGGGTTTTATTACTTGGGTGGGCTTACTGAGGGAACAGAGACCATTGGATTGTTTATCGCCATTTGTTTATTGCCCGAATACTTCGGTCTGATTGCTTATGGGTTTGCCGCTGCTTGTGCGCTTACCACCGTTAGCCGTATTTGGCAGGGGTGGCGTGTCTTTAACCCTATCGCTCAGTAATGTGATGCCAACATCACACAGGGGAGCGCTTATGTCTCGTTGGTTTTTCATCCTTATTCTGATGCTGCTCTCAAGTCTAAGCAGTGCGAATAATTGGGAGCGCACGCTAGAGGCCGCCGAAGGCCAAACGGTCTATTGGCATGCTTGGGGCGGAGATGAGCGAACCAACGCTTTTATTCGTTGGGCTGGCAGACAAACCGCGCAACGCTATGGTGTCAATATCCAACAAGTAAAACTCAGCGACACGGCAGAAGCCGTTAGCCGTGTGCTTGCTGAGAAAGCGGCGGGCATTGATAAGGGTGGTGCTGTGGATCTGCTTTGGGTCAATGGGCCTAATTTTCTGGCAATGAAAGAACAGAATTTGCTCCATGGGCCGTTTGTGCGCGAACTCCCCAATTCACGTTATTTGGATCTCTCCAAGCACTCAGCGAATCAGGTCGACTTTACCGAACCGGTTGAGGGCTTGGAGAGCCCTTGGCGCCTTGCACGATTTGTTTTTATTTATGACAGCGAGAAAGTACTCTCACCGCCCACGCGAATTGAAGAATTCATCGATTGGGCTAAGGCCAATCCTGGGCGTTTTACGCACCCAAGCCCAACAAACTTTATGGGCGCGACATTCCTAAAACAGGCATTGATCGAACTAACGGATGATCCCAGCCTGCTCCAGCAACCTGTTAATGAGGCGCGTTTTGCGAAAGCTAGTGCACCTTTATGGCGCTGGTACGAAGCACTTCGCCCTTACTTATGGCGGGAAGGTGAGAGCTTTCCCAGTAATGAGTCTGTGCAAAAACAAATGCTAAGTGATGGCCAAATTGACATCGCCATGGCGTTTGATCCCGCCGCTGCTGCAGCCGGTATTAAACAAGGCCTACTCCCTAAAAGTGCGCGAGTTTTCGTACCTAGCGGCGGTAGCCTTGGCAATGTGAGTTTTGTTGCAATCCCCTATAACGCCGCCCATAAGGCCGGCGCCAAGGTGGTTGCTAACTTTCTACTTAAGCCAAGTACCCAAGCGCATATGCAAAACATTAATGTCTTGGGCGCGTTTTCAGTGCTGGATCCAAAGCGTCTTGATGCCTCTGCCAAAACTGATTTTGACGCGCTACCTAAGGACCCCGCACTGCCTAGCCGAGCATCGTTGGGACCCACACTCAACGAACCCCATGCAAGCTGGATGACGCGGCTTAAACAAGCTTGGGCCGAGCGTTATACCCAGTGATTTCTCGCGCTGATCCCAAAACGCTGCGCCTATCCGTTCTTGGCGCGTTAGGACTTGGGTTAATCCTACCCATTCTTGCCGGTTTACTGGAGACAGGGCGCACAGGCTTTGGTTACGCGCCGGCCTTAGGCGCAATAAGCGTTAGCCTTGAGCCGTGGCAAGCGCTGTTTACACAGCCTGGCGTCTGGACCTCGATACGCTTAAGTCTTCTAACCGGGCTGGGAGCAACCGCGTTAGCCACCCTCTTAGCGCTCGGATTTGCTACCTTTGCTTATCCTTACTTAACCCAAAAGCATGCTTCACGCTGGTTAACGCCGTTTCTGGCAATACCCCATGCCGCACTCGCCATTGGGCTTGCCTTTGTCATAATGCCATCGGGATGGATTGCGCGAGCACTTGCCCCACTGACCGGCATGGAGCCCTTATCGGGCTGGATGTGGGTTAATGAAACATGGGGCTTAGGCTTGACGATTGGGTTGCTGATCAAAGAGCTACCCTTTCTTTTACTAATGATCGTATCCGCCTCAACACAAATTCCAATTCAACAATATCGCCGCGTTGGCCGATCCTTAGGCTACAGCGATGCCAGTGTCTGGCTTAAGTTGATTATTCCAGCCCTTTGGCCGTTAATTCGTTTGCCGGTCATGGTGGTGCTCGCCTATTCACTCTCAAGCGTTGATATGGGCCTTATTCTTGGTCCATCAAATCCACCGGTATTCGCTGTTTTTGTGCTGCAGTTATTCTCTGATCCTAATCTGCTCTTGCGCCTACCCGGCTCGGCCGGTGCATTACTACAAGGGCTAATGGTGATCGCGGCATTTTTGCTGCTCTGGCTCATTGAGTGCGCCTGCAAACCCATCGGCCGATGTTGGGCTCGACGCGGCCAACGCAACATTGCTGCTGCTCGCATGGCCCCCATTGTTGTTGGCAGCATAATGCTCTTAGCAATGATGGGCGGGTTAGCCATGCTCTCGATGCTGATTTGGTCGCTCACTTGGCGTTGGAGCTGGCCTGCTCTTTTGCCAACGCAGTGGTCGTTACAAGCCTGGCAGCTGGGCCAGAGCGCACTGGGTGGGACAGTGCTTAACACCATGGCACTCGCGCTTATCACCACAACGCTCGCATTAATCCTCGCCATCGCCTGGCTTGAAGCCGAAGACCGTGGCGGAAGGGGACGCGCTGGCTGGGCTGAATGGCTCATTTACTTGCCACTGCTCATTCCACAAATCGCCTTCCTACAAGGGCTTAATGTGTTGTTTTTACAGCTAGGCTTGAGTGGCGGGTTAAGTGCGGTCATTTGGGCGCAGGCACTATTTGTCTTTCCCTACGTCATGATTACGCTATCAGATCCCTGGCGTGCGCTTGATCCAAGACTTGCACGATCCGCAGCGTCGCTTGGTGCATCACCGATCAAACGTCTGTTGCGGGTTAAGCTGCCGGTTTTATTAACACCAATTTTAACGGCCGCTGCGATTGGTGTAGCGGTATCGGTTGCGCAGTATTTGCCCACTTTATTGATGGGCGCGGGGCGAGTGCCAACGCTAACAACTGAAGCCGTTAGTCTTGCCTCAGGCTCAGATCGCCGAGTAACCGGTGTCTATGCAAGTCTTCAAGCTGGATTACCTCTAGCCGCTTATTTACTCGCGTTCTTAATGCCTAGCTTGCGCCATCGGCGATGGCAAAAAACAATGGATACAAGATCATGAGCCTCAAGCTTCGGGAGATCACGATTACCACGCCAAACGGCATCACGCTGATCCAAAATCGTTCTTTGACGATCCAATCCGGTGAAATCAGTGTGCTCATGGGTGCCTCTGGCAGTGGCAAATCAACGCTACTTAATGCGATTGCCGGACATTTGTCACCGCTGTTTAATCTTCAAGGCTCAATTGAGCTCAATGCGGTTGAACTCACCACAAAACCCGCTGAAGCACGTCAGATTGGTTTAGTGTTTCAAGATGCAATGCTATTTCCGCATTTAAGCCTCGGGGATAACCTGGCTTTTGGCCTTGCCCCCGCCTACAAAGCCCGGCGCCGCCGTGAGAAGGTTGATCAGGCCCTCGAACAAGCCGGGCTTGGCGGTCTATACAATCGCCATCCCGACAGTCTATCCGGTGGTCAGCGTTCTCGTGCTGCTTTGATGCGCGCCCTGCTCGCTGAGCCGAGCGCTTTGTTGTTAGACGAACCTTTTGCGAGTCTCGATGAAAATCGCCGCGCGGATATTCGGGCGTTTACACTCACCCACATCCAGCAGCGTAAAATACCGGTGCTATTGGTTACGCACGATCCAGAGGATGCAGCGGCTATGGGGGATCAGGTGGAATCGCTTTAATGGACTGGGTTAATTGAGGCTACAATGTCATTGGATTAATTGTTAAAGAGCCATCAAATGGAATTTTTTGCAGATACCGCCGTTGTTGAGGATATTCGTGAGCTCAATCGCTACGGATTACTCGATGGGGTCACCACTAATCCTTCGTTGATTGCCAAATCTGGTGGCGATTTTCTTCAAACGGTTGCCGAGATCGCAAGCATTGTCTCTGGCCCTATTTCTGCTGAAGTAGCCGCCACCGACCATGCCGATATGCTGGCTGAGGCAAAAGTACTGGCCGCCATTGCGAGTAATATTGTTGTAAAAGTCCCGCTCACACTTGATGGTTTAAGGGCCTGCCGTGATCTTCGCGCCGAGGGCATTGCGGTGAACGTCACACTGTGTTTTTCCGTGAATCAGGCACTGCTCGCGGCCAAAGCAGGCGCAACGTATATATCACCATTCATTGGGCGATTGGATGACATCAACCTCGATGGCATAACCTTAATTCATGATATTAGAGCGCTCTATGACCGTCAGGGATTCACCACGAAGATCTTGGCCGCCTCGATCCGTAATCCAAATCACGTCAGTGATGCCGCCCTCGCCGGTGCTGATGTGGCCACTATGCCAGCCGATGTGATTCGCGCGCTTGTCAAACATCCGCTGACCGACAAAGGCCTAGCAGCATTTATTGCTGACTGGGAGAAAACAGGCCAACAGATCATCAAGTGATAATGCATTAGCTCGAGCATAACCATGAAGCGTTTCCCTCCCGAGCGCATCGTCTGTCTAACCGAAGAAACCGTTGAGACGTTGTATCTCCTTGGCGAGCAAAACCGAATCGTTGGCGTCACCGGTTTTGCCGTTAGACCTAAAGGCGTGCGTCAGGAAAAACCTCGGGTATCGGCATTCACGAGTGCTGATATTGGCAAAATAACCGCATTAACGCCTGACTTGGTGCTGACATTCTCTGACTTACAGGCTGATATCGCTGCGGAATTACTGCGCGCAGGTATAACGGTTGTAGGCTATAACCAGCGCGATGTAGCCGGCATATTGGCAATGATTGAGCACTTAGGCGCGATGGTTGGTAAGCCAGAGCAAGCGCAAGCCCTGACGAATCAATATCGAGGGTGCCTTGATGAGGTTGCAAACAGAGCTCAATGTAAAAGCCAAAGGCCCTTGCGGGTTTATTTCGAAGAATGGGACTCACCGCTAATTAGCGGTATTGGCTGGGTCTCTGAATTGATTGAGATTGCAGGAGGTTGTGATGTGTTTGCCGACCGAGCCGCCGCTGCTGATGCGCGATCTCGTATTATCGAGCCAACCGCAGTCATCGATGCAGCCCCTGAGGTCATTTTAGCCTCTTGGTGCGGCAAAAAGGTTCGCTCAGAGCATATTGCCGGCCGAGACGGATGGCAGGCAATTCCAGCCGTTCAGAACAATCAAATTACCGAAATAAAATCACCACTTATTCTACAACCGGGGCCTGCAGCCTTAACCGAGGGACTCGCTGCGATTCGCTCAGCACTGGCTGCTGCTGGTCAATAATCGCTCAGGAGAAATCGCCATTCATAAAGCACAAAAAAGGGGCCGTCGGCCCCTTATATATGTCTGGCGGAGAGGGTGGGATTCGAACCCACGAAGGGCGATAAAACCCTTACTCCCTTAGCAGGGGAGCGCCTTCAGCCACTCGGCCACCTCTCCATAGAATGATTAAGGATACGGTACCAACCCCGGGTAGGTAAACCAGTATCAATCCTCTCCGGTGTCTGGTTTATCAGAAGACGTATTTTCATCCTCATCGCGAATGCGCTCGTAAATCTCTTTCCGGTGAACCGACACATCCTTTGGTGCCTCAACGCCAATGCGCACCTGATTGCCCTTCACTCCTAAAACCGTGACAGACACGTCGTCCCCGATTATCAGGGTCTCCCCAACCCTGCGGGTTAAAATGAGCATGTCATTGTCTCCTAATTTCTATCGCGTGCTACTTATAGCTTAAGACTCCACATGAGACCTCAATATCCCGAAACATAAGCAAAATCTGTCTAGGCTACTGCTACCACTCATATGCATTGTTCTGAGACGTGACGCCTTACTACCTGATTAATTGTATATTAATTATTAATAAGTGTCTCAAAAAACACCCTGTTTGACCCCCCGCATATGAGGGGTTTTTATTAATCGGTAGCGCCTTCAACGCTTACCACATTTCCGCTTTTATCATCTAAATCAAAGGCTTTGTGCAATGTGCGTGTTCCAAGCTCTAAGTATTTCTCATCGACAACCACAGAAATTTTTATCTCTGAGGTGGAAATCATTTGGATATTAATCCCCTCCGCTGCCAATGCATTGAACATACGACTCGCGACCCCTGCATGCGAGCGCATCCCGACACCGACCAGAGAGAGTTTAATGACATCAGTGTCACCGAATACCTTTGAGGCACCTAATGCATCGGCTTGCTCACGGAGAATCTCCATAGCCCGATCGTACTCGGTCTTATTAACGGTAAAGGTAAAATCGGTCAGACCATCATTGCTGATGTTTTGCACGATCATATCGACCTCAATATTGGCTTTCGCAATAGGGCCTAGAATGCGCGCAGCAATGCCCGGCGTATCGGGGACACCAATCATGGTAACTTTCGCCTCATCACGATTGAAAGCAATGCCGGCAATTAGCGGCTCTTCCATACTGCTCTGATTCATATCTTCTCCCTCCATCGTGATCAATGTGCCTGGACCTTCCTCAAATGAAGAGAGCACGCGCAAAGGCACTTGGTATTTACCGGCAAATTCAACTGCCCGAATTTGCAAAACTTTTGAGCCCAAACTGGCAAGTTCAAGCATTTCCTCAAAGGTGATCTGCGAGAGCCTCCGTGCCGTGGGCACGACGCGTGGATCGGTTGTGTAAACGCCATCCACATCCGTATAGATTTGGCACTCATCCGCGTTAAGCGCTGCCGCTAACGCCACCGCGGTAGTATCTGAGCCACCCCGACCGAGCGTTGTAATCGAGCCATTTTCATCGACGCCCTGGAACCCCGCCACCACGACAATACGGCCCGCACTCAAATCCTCACGAATGAGCTCTGCATCAATATCTTGAATACGTGCCTTGCTAAACGCACTGTCGGTGAGTATTTGCACCTGCGCACCGGTATAACAACGCGCCTCAGCACCGAGACGCTCTAAGACCATAGTGAGTAGGGTAATGGTGACGGTCTCGCCGGTTGAGAGCAGTAAGTCAAGCTCTCTTGGCCTTGGGTTATCGAGACCGGCTGCATCATTGGCGAGTGCTGTAAGGCGATCCGTTTCCCCTTTCATCGCAGAGACAACGACAACGACTTCGTCGCCCGCTTTACGAGAAGCCATGGCCTTTCGAGCGACATTTTCGATGCGCTCAATCGTGGCGACGGATGAGCCGCCGAACTTTTGCACAATAAGCGACATGGTCTTCCTTTTTTAGCGATGGAGACGTGTTTGCACCCAGTCAAATACCGATGCCAGCGCCTGTGGTAACTGCTCGGGATCACTCCCACCTGCCTGAGCAAAATCTGCACGACCGCCGCCACGCCCCCCGACTTGTTCGGCCACCAGATTAACTAAATCGCCCGCTCTAATTTGGTCAGTAAGCTCTTGGGTCACGCCTGCGACAAGTCGAACTTTCCCCTCCGAGCAATGACCGAGCACTATAATGGCTTGGCCGAGCTTATTCTTTAATTGATCAACTGTTTCTCGAAGAGATTCACCATCATCTTTAATTTCCACCGCCAATACGGCGACGCCATCAATATCCTGCGCCTGATCAACAAGCTCACTGCCCGCCTGACTCGCAAGACGTTGTTGCATTTGCTCTAGCATGCGCTCTTGCTCACGCACACGCCCGTGCTCCTGCTCAATGCGCTCAAGAAGTGTTTCTGGCTGCGCACGTAAACGCTCAGAGAGACTGGCGATTAACTGCTCATTGGCCTGCACTCTCGCCACAGCCGCTTCACCAGTTACAGCCTCGATGCGGCGCACGCCCGCTGAAACACCCACTTCGTTGGTAATGACCATCAACCCAATCTGACCTGTCTGAGCAACATGTGACCCCCCACAAAGCTCAGTCGATAAATCACCAAGTTTGACCACCCGAACGACATCACCATACTTTTCCCCAAAAAGCGCCATCGCGCCCATTTGGATGGCAGTGTCATAGTCAGTTTCAAAGATTTCCGCGGCCTGATCTTGCCTAATCCAGCGGTTTACCAATGCTTCGATGGCCTGGAGCTCAGCCCGAGTGATTGGCTCATGATGGGCAAAGTCAAAACGCAACCGATCAGGCGCCACTAAAGAGCCCTTTTGATGAATATGATCACCCAAAACTGTTCTAAGCGCGGCATGCAGAAGATGCGTCGCTGTATGATTAAGTGTGATTGATGCACGCCGGTCACGATCAATTTTCGCATCAACCGCATCATTGAGCCGCAACACGCCTTGATTGAGCTGGCCATAATGCCCGCGGGCTTTGGCGTAGCGCTGCGTATCTTCAACCGCAAACTCAATGCCTGGCGCTAGCAAATAGCCACGATCTCCAACCTGGCCGCCAGCTTCGGCATAAAACGGACTCCGATCGGTCACAACCAACCCTCTCTCGCCCGCATTAAGTTCATTAACCGGATCCCCGTCGCGGTAAAGCGCAATGACCTCAGCGGCGTCTTCGTGGACATCATGACCACTGAATTCGGTCACTCCATCAAAATCATCGGCGCCGCTATACTCAACGCGAAATGCACTGGCCGCTCGAGCCCGCTCACGCTGTGCATCCATTGCCGTCTCAAAGCCCACCATATCAAGATCTAAACCCTGTTCTCGTGCCACATCGGCGGTTAAATCCACCGGAAAACCAAAAGTGTCATAGAGTTTAAAGACGGTCTCGCCTGGTAGGGTATTGCCATGGAGCTGTGCTAAATCCTCGCCTAACAGCCGCAAGCCCTGCTCGAGTGTTTCACGAAAACGCTCTTCTTCTTGCCGCAAAGCACGTTCAATGCGCTCACGATTAGCTGGCAGCTCTGGGTAAGCTGCTCCCATTTCATCAATGAGGGGGCCGGTTAATCGAAAGAAAAACGTTTCCTCAATCCCTAACTTATAGCCATGACGAACCGCACGGCGGATGATTCTGCGAAGCACATAGCCTCTGCCCTCATTCGAGGGCAAAACACCATCGACGATTAAAAACGCACACGCCCGAATATGATCAGCAATCACTCGCAGCGAACTGTTTTCTAAATCATCGCTTCGCGCAAGCTTGGCTGCTGCACTCACCAAATTACGGAAAAGGTCAATATCAAAATTATTAGTGACGCCTTGAACAACCGCTGCTAATCGCTCCAGTCCCATGCCCGTATCAATGGAGGGTTTTGGCAATGGATTGAGCGCGCCATTGGCCGCCCGATCGAACTGCATAAATACCAAATTCCAGATTTCGACATAGCGATCACCATCCTCTTCAGGCGTACCGGGTGGGCCACCCGCCACCGCCGGGCCGTGATCGTAGAAAATCTCTGAACAGGGCCCACAAGGCCCGGTATCGCCCATTGACCAAAAATTATCGGCTGCACCGATGCGCGAGAATCGATTGGGATCAATCCCGATGTCTTCGAGCCAAAGCGAGGCGGCCTCATCATCCTCCTCGTAGACGGTCACCCATAGACGCTCGGGCGGCAACTCTATGACCTCAGTTAAGAACGTCCAGGCGTAGCGAATCGCATCACGTTTAAAATAATCGCCGAAACTAAAATTACCCAACATTTCAAAAAACGTATGGTGACGAGCGGTATAGCCTACATTTTCGAGATCATTATGTTTTCCGCCGGCGCGCACACAGCGCTGTGCCGACACTGCGCGCTGATAGGGACGTTGTTCACGCCCTAAAAAAACGTCCTTAAATGGCACCATACCGGCGTTTGTAAACAATAGCGTTGGATCGCTAGCTGGCACCAACGACCCACTGGGCACAATTTCATGACCGCGTTCGGAAAAGAACGTTTGAAAGGCCGTTCGTATTTCTGCGCTTGTTTTTCTCATGCTCATTCGCTTTTAGCTGTTAGTCGTCGAATTATGCCCTGCACGCTCTAGCACACCCCGAATATGATCACCGTTAAAGCCGCGGTTGGCCAGAAATCTTGATTGTTTCGCCCATTGTTGACGGTTCGCCGGCGGGCTGCCGAAGCGACGCTGCCAAGCGGCTTGACAGTATGCCCGCCAAGTATCCTCACCAATATCTAGCGCATCAGCAATGAGGGTTGAGGCGACACCGCGTTCAAGTAAACTCGCGCGAATACGCAAAGGTCCATAACCAGATTCTAAGCGCGAGCGTACATACGCTTCGGTAAAACGCGCTTCGCTGAGAAGATTCTCCTCCTCAAGCGCATTCAGTACAGATTCGAAAACGGTTGGATCAAAACCACGAACCGAGAGTTTGCGAACAAGCTCTCGGCGGGTGTGTTCTCGGCGGGCGAGTAGCCGAATGCACTGCTCGCGTATTGCCTCAGCGCTCTCAGCGTCGGAATCTTCCATTAAACTCAGGCGTCAGCGCCGTCCTCCTCAGAAGGTTCCGGATCCTCACGACGGACCGGTGCTTTTAACAGCTGCTCACGTAACGTGTGATCAAGCGTATCGGCAATTTCCGGGTGTGCTTTTAAGTGATTGCGCACATTATCCTTACCTTGACCAATACGTTCCCCGTTATAACTGTACCAAGCGCCGGCTTTATCGATTAGGCCCTGTTTGACGCCAAGCTCAATGAGTTCACCCTCACGAGATATCCCCTCGCCATAAAGAATCTCAAACTCAGCCTGCCGGAATGGCGGCGCCATTTTGTTTTTTACTACCTTAACTCGGGTCTCATTACCCACCACTTCATCACCCTTTTTAATCGCACCGATGCGGCGGATATCCATACGAACGGATGCATAGAATTTAAGCGCATTACCCCCTGTTGTGGTCTCAGGGCTCCCGAACATAACGCCAATTTTCATGCGGATTTGGTTAATGAAGATCACGGTCGTGTTTGAGCGTTTAATATTTGCCGTGAGCTTACGCAAAGCCTGCGACATCAGACGTGCCTGAAGACCGACATGCGAGTCGCCCATCTCCCCCTCAATCTCTGCCTTAGGCGTTAACGCTGCCACTGAGTCAACCACCACAATATCAACCGCGCTGGAGCGAACGAGCATGTCAGCAATTTCGAGCGCCTGCTCACCGGTATCCGGCTGTGAGACTAAAAGCTCATCAACATTAACCCCAAGGTTGTGCGCATATTCAGGATCTAGGGCATGTTCAGCATCAACAAACGCCGCGGTACCGCCGGCTTTTTGCGCCTCGGCGATCGCTTGTAGTGTTAGCGTTGTCTTACCCGATGACTCCGGGCCATAGATCTCGACCACTCGACCACGCGGTATGCCACCGATACCAAGCGCCGCGTCAAGGGTTAACGATCCAGTTGAAATGACAGGTACATTGCCGACCGCACGGGCATCACCCATACGCATAACTGCGCCCTTGCCGAACTGTTTTTCAATCTGTCCAAGCGCTGCGCCAAGTGCTTTTTTGCGATCTTCGTCCATGCCTAACCCTTGATTTGCCATGTTTGAGTACGTCGTTGGATTATCCCATAGTCCACGATCACCGCCCACCCCGAGAATCAGCCTTTATACGCCGTTTGCGCATTAATCTAAGCGGCGAATTACTCCGCTTAGCGCATACCCAACGCTGTGGCGTCGAACCGCATCGCGATCGCCAGAGAAAACCGCCTGCTCACTCATCACCGGATGATCTGGCAAACTCCATGCAAACCACACGGTGCCAACCGGCTTATCTGCCGAGCCTCCGCTTGGCCCGGCAACACCGGTAATGGCAACACTTACCTGCTGCGCTTCGCCGGCCCTCGCCCCCCATGCCATTGCTTGCGCTGTTTGCTGACTCACAGCGCCAAAGGCAGACAATGTATCCTCGCTCACCCCGACTAAACGCTGCTTCGCGCCATTGCTATAGGTTACAAAGCCGTGCGAGAACCAAGCCGAACTGCCCGCTAAGTCAGTACAAACTTTAGCCACCCAGCCGCCTGTGCACGACTCAGCGCATACCAACATTAAATCTGCCGCTTTTAATCGTGCAGCAACTTGCTCGGCAAGAGCGTTGAGCTCAATATCGGTTGGCGCGACGTCCAAACCGTCTAACGAACCACTGTGACCGGGCACTGAGCGTGGTGCAAGACCCGCTGGCTAACACTACCTAAGAGCAGGCCTTTAATTCCACTGAGCCCACGATTACCCATGACAACCATGGGCTCAGAAGCGCTAGCAGCGTGCTCAACGATAGCCTCGGCAGGTGCCCCGGACAAAATCGACTCTTCGATCACAATCGAACTCGGCTCAATGGCCTTACGTGCAGCATCAAAGACCTTACGCGCACTCTGCTCGCGTAGACGGGCAAATGCTTCTGGCGAAAAGTATTCAAGTTCCTCAGGATGCGGTGCCTCAGTGGGCACACCAAACATTTCTACCGGATCATTTGGGAAAGCAAATAATAAACGCACAGGCACCTCTAATCCTGAGGCTAGGCCAGCTGCATAACGAACCGCCGCACTCGCACCTTCAGAGCCATCGACAGGAACCAATAAAATGCTCGGTGATATTGTCATGTCCGTGTCCTCACTGTATTGAATAAAAATTCGTCTAAACGCGATGTCAGCGACTAATAGCGAGACCCATTTCTGTCATCATTGGTTCGAACACCCCGCCGACCAGATAGGCAATAATCGCTGCGCCTCCACCCATGAGTAGTGTCTCCAGGCCAGATTGAAATCGCCGTTCACCGACGATAATGCCTTTCATAAAGCCAATACCAAAAAATGTCACTGCCGTTAATGTACTACTGAGGATAAATGCAACATCAAGGCCTAGTGCTGGCAGCATAAATGGCAATAAAGGCACCGAGCCCACGAGTACAAAGGCAGCAAATGTCCAGACTGCAGCACGGACAGGATTGACTCCCTCCAGCTCTAGGCCGTGTTCTTCGCGCAGCATCGTATCAACCCAAAGTGTTTTATCGGCGGAAATCGTTTCAACAATTTCCTCTAAAACATCGCCTGCAAAACCCTTGCGCGCAAATATCTGCCGAATTTCCTCACGCTCACCATCGGGCGCATGCCGAATATGACGATTTTCGGTGGCCCGAGCACGCTCTAGCGTGTCTCGATCTGACTTAACACCCTGGTAATTACTCACACCCATGCTAAATCCATCCGCAATTAAGCTCGCCAGTCCCAGGCTAAACGCCACAAGCCCCGGTAGCCCAGCGCCTGCGACACTAGCGACAACCGCAAATGTGGTTACGCATCCATCGATGCCACCCAAAATCGCATCACGCAAATAACTCGGTTGTCGCCCTTCATCTAATCGCTCACGAATTGCCTCCGGGTGGTGACTGTGTTCTAGCTCTGCCATGTCGGGATCCACATGCGTATCATTAACGGATTTAGAGAATGCCATATTTGCCCAATGCGTTGTCGGGATGTAGATCAATTATGAGTGTGCGTATCGCCATTAATGGCTTTGGACGAATCGGCCGCAGTATTCTTCGAGCCGCCCGCGAGCGCGCTGATACGGCCGATTTTGAAATCATCGCAATTAATGAGCCAAGCGATCCTGAGTCTATCGCGCTGCTAACGCGTTATGACTCCCAGCACGGCCGCCTCAATGGCCATGTCTGGGTGGATAAAAAGACACTGTGCATTGATCAACAACGCATTCAATTGCTAGGCGGACAGCCAATTGCCTCGCTGCCTTGGGGCGCTCTTAAGATCGATTTAGTTTTAGAGTGCTCGGGGCAACGCGGCACACGTGAGACTGCTGAGGCGCATCTACGCGCTGGCGCGAAACGCGTTGTTTTCTCTCAGCCAGCTTCAGCCGATGTGGATATCACACTCATTCCAGGCTTTAATGACCATGAGCGCCAGATTGATCACCAAATCATTTCTGCCGGGTCATGCACAACGCATTGTATTATTCCGGTTCTCGATACGCTCCAGAAAACCCTAGGCCTTAAGCGTGGAACCGCAACCACGATTCATGCAGCCATGAATGATCAACCAGTGACCGATACACTCGCCGGAGCGGATCCGCGCCGACATCGCAGTGCAATGAACGCGGTTATTCCCGTCGATACGGCTTTGGCAAAAGGTATCAGCCGGCTTATGCCCGAGCTTGCCGGACATATGGAATGCTTACACCTGCGCATCCCCACCACCACGGTTTCAGCCATGGATCTCACCCTTGAATCTAGGCAAGCGACGACAAGCAAAACGGTACTCGATGCCCTAAGCGCAGCGAGTGAGAATCAATATGCCGGGATCATGGCAGGTTGTGCTGATCCTGTAAGCTCGATCGACTTTGCCCATGACCCGCATTCAACCGTTATCGATCAAACCCAGCTACGCGTTGTTGATGAGCACCTTATTAAAGTGCTTTGTTGGTTTGATAACGAATGGGGATTTGCGAATCGAATGGTTGATATCGCTTTAGCGATGTCCACCGACGCTCAATCGCAGGGATGAACGCAAACACTCCAATGCGAGGGACCGGCGGTTACCGTTGTTAACTCAAAACGCCCTGGAAAGTGCTGCTCAATGTAAACTGGCAAACGCTGCAGTGGCTCATGGTGTACTAAAAGGAGATCCTCTCCCGGCTGTAAAACCTCAAGCGCTTGGAGAATCAGCCCAAGACGCTCACGCGGACGATGTAACCGCAGATCAATAACACCGCCGGGATAGGCTGTTTGCTCTGCCATTAAAACCCCAGCTCATTGACTTCACTAAATGGAACAGCCTGTGCCAATGCGCGCTGCAAATCATCCTCACTCATTACCGCTAGCGCCCGCTCTGCCTGCCATTGCGAGTCTGCACTCAATGGCGTTTTGTAGGGTTCAGAGCCATCCTGAGAGCTGAAAATCAAATAAAACGCACCATAAGATGCAAACAGCACATCAACTTGCCAAATTTCTTGTTTTTGCGTTTTAAGCGCCCGCATCAATCACTCCTAAATGCTAAACTCCCGGGTTTATAGACAGGAGGGTGCATGGTCGTAAATCGCCAGCCGAACCACTCCGGTCCCCTTGCCCTACTCTTACTCTGGGGAGCGGGGCTGTATTTACGCATGACCGTGATGGTGGCGCCTCCTCTAGCGCCTAGCATCGCCCGTGAATTAAACCTAGGGCAAGCGGCCACCGGCGCATTGACCACTTTCCCGATCCTAATGCTCGCAGTCGCCGGTATCGCAGCGTCGTGGTTAATTAGTCGCATAGGTGCTCGTTATACCCTTATCCTTGCCCTTGTCCTGGTGGCTGCAAGTTCCTCGGCACGGGGTCTAGGTGGCGTGGCTCCGCTTTTTACCGCAACAGCGATTATGGGCATTGCCATCGCTGGCATTCAGCCTGCGCTGCCAACCTTACTGACCGAGTGGATGCCAGAGCGCATTGCGTTTGGCACTGCGGTGTATATGAATGGCATGCTCATGGGAGAGGTGCTTGGCTCAACCCTCACTCTACCTATGATGTTGCCGCTCGCCGGCGGTGAATGGCGTCTCGCGCTATTGTTTTGGTCGCTGCCGGCTGTCATCCCTGCGCTAGGCTTGTTATTCCTATTACGCAACGCACCCACCGGATCCAATGATGCGGGCAGTTGGATGCCGGCTTGGAGAAAACCGCTTGTTTGGCGCCTTGGGATGTTACTTGGCGCGAGCGGATCGTTATTTTTTGGAACCAATGCATATCTTGGTACTGTGCTCAATGGCCGAGGCGATTCTGAGCTACTCGGCCTTGGGCTGATATTACTCAATGGCACACAATTAATTGCCTCGGTTTCTATGTTCTGGCTGACCCGCCATTGGATCGGTCGGGCACGGCCACTGTTTAGCCTGATGGCTTTAGGCCTCGCCTCGTTGGGCATCTTTGTATTAGTTCCAGGCTTACCTGGATTATTTGCTTTGGCGCCGGCCGGCATCACTGCTGGAATGATGCTGATTTTAATGGTCGGCCTACCCCCTTTATATGCCCGCGGTAATCAAACGGCGGCGCTTGCCGCGGGAATGTTTGCTATTGGATCAATCACCAATTTTCTCATTCCCCTACTCGGTGGCCTAGTCGCTGACTTCACCGGCATGCCCGGTATGGCGGTGATTCCTATTGTGCTCTACTGCCTGGCAGTTCTGCCGCTGGCACGCAATCTCCCGCCAGTGACCCAGAATTAAGCTCGGATTCACCAACAGCAACGGGTTTATCCCAGGCATAAAAAACCATCGGTGGAATATTTAACCATTCCCGCTCTATGACGGGCGTGCCCATCACCTCACGACCCAAACGCCCAACATCACCTCTGAATTGGTAAGCCAAAAACCGCCCTCCTGGCGCTAAGGCACGCCATACGCTAGAGAGAATGTCTAAAGCGCTAGCCGTTGGCATGGTTGAGAATGGGATGCCGGAGAAGATGACCTCCGGTGCGGGCAAGTCATACCCTCGCATGATCGCGGCCAATGATTGTGCATTGCCTTTCTGGGCAATTAAGCGCGGATCATCAATACGCTTTAACTTTTTGATAAATATCGGGTTAGTATCAATGGCCAGCAATCGAGCATGCGCCGGCATATCGCGCAATACCGCGCGTGTGGTGCCGCCTGTACCCGGTCCTAACTCAACAGCAGTTCGTGCATGAGCGGCATCAATTACTCGTCGAATACGAGCTTCTAGAAATTTTGAACTCGGGATAACCGATCCCACCTCTCGTGGTGATTTGAGAAAGCCCTTAAGAAACGTTGCCTCATCGGTCATTGCCGTATCCCGTGATTACTTACAGTGCTGTAGCGATGATGATCCTTCGCCATCAAAACATTGTCTGCCCACCATTAATACTTAATGTCGAGCCTGTGACAAATGCCGCCTCATCGCTGGCCAGATAAGCAACCGCTTTTCCAATTTCATCAGCCTCGCCCAGCCGGTTCACCGGTATTTGCGCAATAATTTTTTCCAGCACCGCCTCTGGCACTGCCGATACCATCTCAGTACCCACATATCCGGGAGCAACCACATTTGCTGTGACGCCCTTGCGTGCATTCTCTTGCGCCACAGATTTTGTAAATCCAATCAACCCCGCTTTAGCCGCAGCGTAGTTGGCCTGCCCCATTTGGCCTTTTTGCCCATTAATGGAAGCAATTTGAATAATCCGACCAAATCCCCGCTCGCGCATCCCATTAATGACAGCACGCGTCATGTTAAACGCTGAAGTGAGGTTGGTCTTAATGACAGCCTCCCAATCTTCTGAGGCCATCTTATGCAGCATGCCATCTCGCGTTATTCCAGCGTTGTTGACCAACACATCAATGGGGCCCACCGCACTCTCAACAGCGGCGATACCTTGCTCGCAAGCCTGAAAATCGGCTACGTCCCATTTATAGGTAGGAATACGGGTTTGCTCTGAGAAAGCCTTTGCTGCATCGTCGTTGCCTTGATACGTGGCAATGACAGAATGCCCGGTCTCTTGAAGCGCTGTCGAAATTGCCGCCCCAATGCCACGCGTACCCCCAGTAACGAGTGCTTGCTTAGTCATTATCACTTACTCCTTTATCTGCGTTTTTTATCGTTCCGCTTCCCTTAACCCGACCATAACCATGGGAAAGGGTTCATGACCAGCCGCAGCGCAACATGAGCATTCCAAAACTCGCCCCACAAAGGCAAAATGCCTGATTAACTTTCCCAACGAACAGGAGCGACATGAACCAGAGCTCGGATCGTCGTGTACGGAGTCTGCAGCAGAGCGGTGCGCGTGGACTGCTCGGCGGCAGCCGCTACGGACTTGAGAAGGAAAGTTTGCGGGTAACGCCTCGTGGGCATATCGCTCAGAGCCCCCATCCAGCAGCGCTTGGTTCAGCCCTTTGCCATCCAGAAATTACCACGGACTACTCCGAGGCATTACTTGAATTCGTTACACCAGCCCTTGTTGATGCGAATCAAGCCATTGAACGACTATTCGATTTACACCGATTTACCTATGCCCATATTGGCGATGAACTCCTATGGGCAACCAGTATGCCGTGCATTGTCGGCGGTGAGCGCAATATTCCTATTGCTGAATATGGGCCTAGCAACATTGGCCAAATGAAGCATATCTACCGGCATGGACTTGATTGGCGTTACGGTCGCGCAATGCAGGCGATTGCTGGCATTCACTTTAATTATTCGTTGAGCGAGTCATTTTTACGTGCGGTACAAGCCCATGAGCAGGACCAGCGCTCGTTTATCGCTTTCCGGTCTGATTTTTATTTTCGCTTGATACGTAACTTTCAGCGCTATGGCTGGCTCATCCCCTATCTCATGGGGGCATCGCCGGCGATTTGTAAGTCTTTTACCGGCGGCAAAAATCTTGGCTTTGAGACATTCTCTGAGCACACTTTCTATACCCCCTATGCCACCTCCCTGCGCATGAGTGACATTGGCTATAAAAACAACGCCCAAGCTGCTTTAAACATCAGCTATAACGATGTCGACTCTTACGTGGCGAGCTTGCAGGCCGCCATTCGCACGCCCGACCCCGAGTACAGCCGTATCGGTACGCGCGTTGGCGATGAATGGCGTCAGCTCAATGCCAATATTCTACAAATTGAAAATGAGTACTACAGCTTCGTCCGGCCCAAGGCGGCTGCATACTCCGGCGAACCACCGACTTGCGCGCTGCACCGCGCGGGAGTGGAGTATGTGGAAATTCGTGCGCTCGATTTAGATCCTTTCTCACCGGTGGGTATTAATCAGGAACAAACGGCGTTTTTAGAAACACTGCTGGTTTTTTGTTTACTCGAAGATAGCCCACCTATTGATGCTCTGGAGCAAACGCACATCAACGCGAATCAAGGCCTTGTGGCGCGCGAAGGTCGAGATCCTTCATTAACGCTCTACCGCGGCGATGGCGAGCGTGTAGCACTGCGAGATTGGGCCTATGAACTATTTCACGCCATGAAGGGGCCGGCTGAATTGCTTGATGAAATCACACAAGGGCATCGCTATCGGGATACGCTTGCGCAGTATCGAAATCGCGTGAGTGATGCTAATCAAACCCCATCGGCACAAATCCTCAAAGAAATGCGTGATCGTAATGAGGAATTTGTTGAATTTGCACTACGCCTCTCCAAAACACATGCACAGGCTTTGCGCGGTGAGTCACAAGACCCAGCGGCAAACGCCCGCTTGAGGCAAGCGGCTAGACGATCAATCGCTGAGCAAAATCGGCTTGAAAAAGCCGATGAGCTCGCGTTTGAAACCTTTCTGGCTCAGTATTTTGCACAGGAACCGACCAGCGGTAGTTGATTAGGCAACCCCACGGGCGCTTCACTAATGCCGTGGATATTGTCATGGTCAAATTATGGGTTTGGACGGGGACGTTTGGCGCTGCTTCGCTCGGCTTTCTCGCCTGCATCGCTTTTTTTCAACGCCCAACCGGCATTGAGCGCATATCTCCGCCTCGAATCCTGTCCTTGTTTCTTAAACGCCGGCGACAAAAAGCCTTCATCGCTCAACTGCCTGATGCGCTTCAGGGACTTGCTTCATCACTGCGAGCAGGCACCAATCTTACAAAAGGACTGGAATTGATTTCACGCCGACAGCCTGAACCGCTGCGCGAGGAGTTTGCCCTGTTGCTAAGCCGCCAGCGTCTGGGGGATACGCTAGAGACCGCACTCAATGACCTTGCTAAACGCATTCCTGCTGAAGAGGTCGGTTTATTTCGCAGTGCTGTCATCGTCTCGCATCAAGTCGGTGGTGATTTAGCCAGTACCCTCGATATGCTTGCCGCGACCTTACGCGAACGCGCTCAAGTCGAAGACCGGATTACCGCATTAACGGCGATGGGTCGCATGCAGGGGCGGGTTATGTGTTTATTGCCAGTCGCAATCGGGCTCATGCTCTATTTCCAACAGCCTGATGTGATGGTGCGATTATTCACTGAACCGCTCGGTTGGGTAGTAATCGGTCTTGCCAGCGTCATGATGGCGATCGCTAGTGTGTCAATTCGACGAATTGTAGCGATCGATGTTTGAGCTCAACACGCTTTTATCGCTCGTATGTCTCGGTTTTTCCGGTCTATTGGCGTGTATTGGCCTGATGGATCTAGGCCGACCTCGTCACTGGGCACAAACAGATCGTTGGCGAGACCCCGCTCCGATGCTATTTCGTCTATTGCTACCAAGCGCACGATTTTTTGCTCAAATCGTGACATTGCCTGAGCACCGCCGCCATCCACTTCAGAGAAAACTCGACCGCGCTGGGATTGGCTACGCCATTCTTGCCGGAGAGCTCTCTGTGTTACGGCTACTAACGGCACTCACAGTGAGCACCCTTGGGCTTTTATTAAGCGCCGCTATGGGACGAGATATTCAGGAGATCCTCCTCTTCCTAATCGCTGGACTTGCGTTAGGTTTTATCTACCCAGACATTTGGCTAACTGACCATGGCCGCCGACGAGAGCAGCGCATTGCACGGCAGTTTCCAGCGCTGCTTGAACTATTAGGCTTAGCGGTCCGCGCAGGTTTAGGCTTCGGTGCGGCATTAGCGCAAAGCACCGCACAGCTTAATGCAGGACCGCTCGATGACGAATTCCAGCGCGTCGCCCGAGAAATTCGTACCGGCCTATCACGGCGCGAGGCGCTCGAGCGACTCGCACAACGCACGGATCTGGCCGCCATACACAGCTTCGTTGCCGCAATCATCCAAGCTGATGAGACCGGTGCGGCCGTAAGCCATGCATTAAATGATCAGGCTACGCAACGACGCCGAGAACGCTTTGCCATTGCTGAGAAAAAGGCCAATGAGGCGCCGGTCAAAATGCTCTTACCGCTAGTCGGACTTTTGTTTCCAGTCGCCTTTCTCATTATTGGTTTTCCCATTGCGATGCAATTTATGGATGGTGGATTGCTGTGAGGTTTGCATGAACTCGATACGGGCGATCACATTGATCCAACCTGACTTTAGTCTTCATATCAGCGCGCGCATCGCCACCACGCCATTGGCAAAGTTACGCGGATTGCTCGGCACAAAGGCACCGCCAAGCCAAGACGTTGGTCTACTACTCGACTCTCGCAGCAGTATTCATACACTCGGAATGCGCTATTCCATCGATATCGCCTTTCTTGATCCAAGCTTACGTGTCTTACGTATTCACACTTACCTACCCCCAAATCGTATGCGTTTTGCACCGAGCTATAGCCGATATTGTCTCGAAACTGCCGCGGGTGTGCTGCCTGCCGAGCTCGAGGGATTTTGCTTTGCTGAAGCGCGGAGACATCATTCATGAAACACCTCACCGTATTCCCATTAATCGCCCCACTGTTGATTCTATTAGTGGGTTGCAGTACCGCTGGATCGCTTGGCACAAGTAATGCCATCGAGCAGTTAGAAAGCGCCGATCGAGCATTTCGAACAGGTGATTTAGAGCAAGCCACTGCCGATTACAAGGCCGTTATTCGGCGCTCTGACGATTTGGCTTCACCGCATTTTCAACTCGGCCGACTGGCTTATCAAAAAGCCAAGCTCAAACAAGCGCAAACGCATTTCGCGGCGGCATTATCTATTGATGCGAACCATGTGCCCGCGACTTACAATCTGGCGATCATTCATTTACAGCAGGCGCGCTTATTACTATCCGAACACAAGCGGCTCGCACCGGTGAGTGCCGAGAAACCAGCGCTTGTTGCTGTTCGTAAAGCCATTGAATCCATTGGCAAGGCTAATCGCCAAGAGAGCCGATAATCCACGGGTTATTCGCAGGCTTATTCGGCGTGGCGGCGCTGCCGCCGTTTAACTTTCAATTTTTTGGGTTTATATGGCTTATACCATGGTTTCTTGGTCTTTCTCACCCAAGCGCTAAACGTATTTATTCAGGGGTCGCACTAGGCGCGATTCCAGTATCTCACGCCTTAGCGGGTAGCGTTATTGCTGAGCCCAAACTTGGCCTAATGATACTGAGCGCGGTGATCATATTATTTACCCTCAGCGCTTGGATTGCCGCGCGCCAGACCGGCGAAACGAGCGTGTTGCGCTTGTATGGGATGGTAATTTTCCTCTCTTTAGGGTTAGCAGCACTACGCCAGCTAGGCCTACCTATCTCGCTTAGCCTGCTAGCGCCTGAGCATACCTATTGGTATGGAATGCTCGGCACGATTGACATTATAGGCGTTGATTTATTCTTAGGCTTATTTCAACTCACCGCAGCCCTGAGCATTTGGAGCCTGCAACATCAGGTCCGAGCGCTCGCCCGATGGGCTTCTCGTCTCGCCGGTCTTATGCTCATGCCGGTTTTTTTCTTTTGGCTTACCCCCGGCACTAACGAGCAAGCACCAGCACCCGCTTTTCAAAACCAAAGCGACCTGCCAAAGATTGCTGTCATTCAAACGGCGATCACACCCACTCAACGCCGCTACCTATCCGCTGATGGGGTTCTTGAATGGACCATCGCTAAGCAAAAACAAATGCAAAAAATCGCTTGGCAGCTTGGCGCTGATTGGATTATTTGGCCTGAGAGCTCAACTCCGGGCCTTATACCGCCAGCCGACTCAGAACAAATCAACCGCCCTGGCAGGCAATTACGGCATGGTTATGCTTACCAAGGGCCCGGCGTGATTGATAGCCAAGTCACCATTACGCGCGGACTCAATCCATCGATCAGAATGACCAAACACCACCCTCTTGCTTTCGCCGAGAAATCTATACGCCCGAATAAAAAGCCTTCATCACCAGTCTTATGGAACACCAAGCCAATTGGCGTTTTAATTTGCTCAGAAGCGATCCGATCCAATGCGATTAACCGTCTTGGCTTGGCCGGTGCCGATATTGTTATCAATCCCACCAATACGGCATTTCTAGGCGTTTCATGGCTTGGTGAACTCCATCGCAAGGCCGTTCAAATCGAGGCCGCAAGAGCTAAGACACGCGTTCTTATCGTTACCAATGCAGGGCCAAGCACGTTGGTTTCAGCATCGGGGTACGCACAGCGCCTGGAGAAAAGCTATCGAGCCGGCGTTTCACTAGTCAGACTCAATGCGAGTCGAAAGACACCGACCACCGCAATGCTGACAATCGGTTTTCCTCTCGCTTTTTGGCTAACGCTCGTGAGCATTCCTATTATCCTGCGTGATTGCCGACTGCCTGCACCGAGACAATCCTCTCGCAACAACCCAATCGGTATACCAAGCTTTGCGCTTGGGTTGTTGTTAGTCAGTATTATTTGGCATCAAAATGACCGCTTTCACGCTGCTATTGCCCCCCTTGAAGCACAGCAAAACCCATCGGCTTTAGCGCAGCCGAGGTATCAAGCAGTGACCCATTCAGCGGCCCCGCATCGCGGTGCACTGGCAATGATTGCTCGAGAATTTGGCAAGCCGCTGACATGGCGTGACATTCCTAGCCAACAGTCGGATGCGTTGCAATGGCTTTGTGAAAAGCTTGCCTTAAAACCAATAGCTGGTAACTCAGCATCGATAACTGCACCTGCTATCGGCCTTTTAACAACCCCCCAAGGCCTTCACGCGGTGAAATGGCGGCAAGGCAATCCAGCGATTCGCTTCAACCCAGCCAATGCTCGGTTTATTAAAGTTTTGGATGATTCCGCTCCCATTCACTGGCTTAAAGCCGCTCACCCTACTGATGACTGCCGCTCGGCATTTAATGCGATTGAGGCGACCAGCGGTACTAGCAATAGCCGGCCTGGACAATAGGCTAACTAGGTAATCAACCACCGACCCAAAGCGTGGGTCATCGACAGGGAAATCAATGTTATGCAGCCGCCCATACCAAGCCCTCATCGTCGCTCACTTGAGCATCAACGCGGACAAGGCATGTCTGAATACATCATTATCACCGCACTTATCGCCGTTGCTGGTATCGGAATTTTTTCAGCGTTTGGCGACACTATCTCCAGCCAAGCAGCTGCCATGGCAAGAGAAATGGCAGGTCAGGATGGCAGTGATCAAATTGACCAGGCCGATGATGACTCCCAACGCGCCGCTGATCGATCTGCCGAGCAGACGACATTGCAAAATTTTGATGCGCAGAACTAGCGGCCAGAACGGTCAAGTGCTTCCGGTGCTATTAGCGGTCATTAGCATTGCCATTGCAGCGTTACTAATGAGTCATCGCACGGGGCGAGCGATTGGGCAAGAATCGACACTGGTTAATGCAGCCGATGCGGCCGCGTACAGTGCCGGAAATTGGGCGGCACGACAATTAAATCTCATGGCCTACACCAATCGCGCGATGGTGGCGAACCACATCGCAGTTGGCCATCTTGTTGCCTATATCAGCTGGTTGCGTTACGCCGAAGACGCTTCAGACCAAATTGCTCGCTACTCGGCTTATTTGCCATATGTTGGCGCAGCCACCCGCTCTGCCAATGATTTATTGCGCGGTGTTCTAACCGCAAGCGAGCGGGCAAGTTGGGGGTACATCAACACCGTTGATGCTCTGCATGGACTCATGACGTTATCTCAGCTACAAGCGCGTCGTGCATTAGCGCCTGATGTAATGGCTAGCGTCATGCGTCGTGTCGCGCATACGTATGATGAGGACTTTAAAGTAAATCGTGGCGGCGAGCTCACTGCAATTCCAGCGCCTTACAAAAATGCCCTACAAGCCACGCTTGGAGCCTATCGAGTCGCTATGCTTGCCCGCGTTAAAACCGATAAGCCCGGTACGGATCAGGGTTATTTCAATCGTATTGTCTCACGCACGATTAAACATGATCGCAACCTCTCACGTTGGATCCAGGGGCGTCAGACGAATGCAGGTCCGCGCTTTGGGACAGGCGGGAGAAATTGGTCGCGCTCGATATTCAGTCTTATTCGATTTCGTAAACAAGGCCCTACCAATCTAGCCCCTCGACCTGATGCTGGCGGTTGGCGTTCAGCAGATCGCCTACAGGTCGGTCTCTTTGATTTTGACAAGTTTGAATGGGGCAACTGGAGGACATTGGCCTCAGGACGAGCAAGTGCTGACCAACTAGCAGGTAACTACGATGGCATTGATCGCTATACGCGGGCACCAAAACGCCTACAAGACAAAGGCCAATTCACTATCCCTGCAATGCTGACTAGCGCTATTCCCGGACAAAGCTCTACCGCAATTAATGCTCACCTCAGTGTTGCGAAGGTAATATACGAAATCCCACGTGGCTGCGCCTATCGCTGTCCTAAACGCAGCGCTAAAGCGACACTGTTTAATCCGTATTGGCGAGCAAGCCTTGATGCACCACGCCTTCCCCGTGTGCCATGAACGATCAACGTGGCAGCGCAATCACAGAGACCTTAATTGGCATGCTGGTTTTGCTTCCAGCATTTTGGGCCGTTGATTATCTAGGCCGCCTGCAAGATATCAACCGCAGCACAATCATGGCGGCACGCTATGCGGCATGGGAGGAATTAACCCACCTCGCAAGCGATCGAGCATTGGGTAGTACTATTTCAAAGCGTATTTATAAAGGCGATTTGCACCGCTTTGAACCGCCAAATGAAACACCGGCAGAGAACAAACTGAGCAATCCGCTATGGCGTTATCGCAATGGCCAGCTTTTGATCGAAAAGACGCCAACAGATTTCACTAAATATCCTGCAACAGATGATGAGGATCTGCCCAATACTGGACTCATCATCGAGACTGTCGCTCACGGTGATCGACTACCGCGTCCCATTCGAATGCTTGGCTTATCAGAGAAAATGCTCGATTTATCCAAAGCTGGGCTCGCAATTAGTGAAGTGAAAATTAGCGTTAAAGCTTCGTTAGAGCCATCTCAAGCGACTAACAACTCAATCATATTCGATACCAAAGCGACCCTGTCGAGCGGTGATTGGAGCGCGTTCAGCGACCAAGAGTATCAGCAACGCATCGACGCAATGGTTGCTAGCGAACCGGTCGACACCCTAAGCCTACCTGCCCAAACATTGGGACGCTTTTTTGTTTTTGAGGAAGGACGTTATGCCAGAGCAACTGATTTTATCCCCCCATCGCGGCTCCTACCGCTCCGATAAGTTTTGTGTTTGCCAATTTTGCGCAGCACTTTACGTTTTTATAACGCTATGTGGACTAGCGAGCATTTCCTTTGCAAATGACGCAAACCACTGCGCCGACATGTTGAGTGCAAACGCACTGCCGGCTGATGCTAAAGCAGTTATTGAAGAGCCAATGTTAGTGGTCAATGGCCTTCAATACTGCATTTTAGGATTTGAGACAAAACAAACCACCCGCAAAATCGTTGAGCATTATCGGCAACGCTGGACGCCGCTCATCGCCGGGACTGATGGACAGAATCTCGTTCAATTAAATGCACAACATCTCATGGCTAAAACACCCTCAAGTCACTATTCCCTCGAAATTACCCAAGAAAAGAAAGGCCGGGCGGTCACGGTCAGCCGAATGCATTTAGCCCCTGCAAGCGCTGAGGATAAGCAGCCTAACCCACTGACTATTCCTGGGTTTAAAACGGATTATTATCAAAGCAATAGCGCCGGTCGTTCGTTGATCCTCTCCACCGATCAAACGGATCCCGCAGCGATTGATGCACTGATCAACCATTTCAAAGCGATTAATTGGCGCATTGAATCGCGTGAGCAGCTCAAAGTCGGTAATGGCTTACAGGCCAACGCGGTCATGACTAAGCAGTCACAAACGCTCAACATCACTACTTCTCCAAACCCCAGCGGCACAAGTGCCATGCTCGAACTACTAAGCCCTGACTATCCACATGAATAGTGCTGAATATATTGCCGTGGCTGCTGGACTCATCAGTGTTTGGCAGGGCGTCAGCGCGGTTAAAAAAGCATTCCAAATCCATGAGCAGGCCGTCATTTGGACCTTAGCAATCCCATTTTGATGCCCTGCCATAAAGTAAGGAGACGCTTATGCGACCGCTCCAACGCGGTGCGCTAATGCTAGTGGGTGCAGTCGTTGCCGGTTTTGCTGGTGCTTATTTCGGTGAGCGCCATCTCGCTAACCGAGCCGCGCAAATAGAGGCATCGTTGCGTGCAGATTACGCCACTCGTGAAGTGGTTGTAGCGAGCAAGAACTTAACGAAAGGCACGCAATTGCATGAACGCCATGTTGCGCTTCGAAAAATGCCAATCACCTATCTCCATGAACGCGCGCTTAATCCGAATCAGTGGAGTCAGCTTGCTGGCAACACCCTGACGACAACAATTGCAGCCGGAGAAGTAATTTTGCCAAGCCAAGTTCATCGCGATGCACGCGCTCGATTAGCTGAACTGGTCTCATCCGGTGATCGGGCCATCACCATACCGGTTAGCGGCAGCGCAGCGATTGCAGGATTACTTCATCCCGGTGATCGACTTGATCTTTTGCTGACCTACCGCAGCAGCGATACCGAGGAGACACTGCCGTTACTTGACGATGTCCCTATTCTTGCTACCGGCGAGCGGACTTTAGAAACAACAATGCCTAAAGCGACGGCGGGCTATCGGTCCATAACGCTTGCCGTCTCTCCCGCCGAAGCCGCACGCATCACCCACGCCATGACGGTTGGCGAAATACGCGTCGTACTGCGCGGGGATAACGATCATGAAACGATGCCCTTCGCTGCCGTGAACACCGCAGCCATTACGCAGCCGTCCACCCCAATAAACAGAACTGAGCAGGTAGAGCTTATTATTGGAGGCAGTGAGTGAAAGACTTAACCCTAAAAGGCGTTGGGCTGATTAGTACTATTTTCATTGTTCTTGCATTCGGATATAGCCAATTCGCCTATTCAGCAACCATTAAATTAGCGGTTGGGCACACCGAACTAATTAAGGCTGCAGGTGTTGAGCGCGTCGCGCTTGGAGATGGCTCATTGGCCGAAATTGAGGTACTTAAAGATAGCGCTGAGGTATTGCTAATTGGGCTCGCACCGGGCCAAACCGATTTGCGCATTTGGTCACAGGATGGTCGTGTTGGTTATCACAAAGTCCATATTAGCGGACGCCAGCCCGTTGCCCAGCAATCTCAAATCCAGCATCTCGCGCAGCGCATTGCGGGTATTGAGATTACTGATGTCGACGGCCACCTCCTTCTTACCGGACAGCCCGAAAGCCCGCAAGCTGCAGGACGTCTTGCCGCACTAACGGCTGCTCACCCACAAGTTGGGGATTTCACCGATCCAGTAGATTTGGCGCCAACACCAACGGTCCAGGTGCAGGCTCGCTTTGTTGAATTGCGAAAATCCGCATTGCATCAAATCGGTATTAATTGGAACACGCGCTCTCCAGGGATTAATTTTGCTTATGCATCAGACTTAGAGACTAATGATTTTTTCCGTGGAGATTTCGGCGACCAACTGCCGGCTGAATCGCTTCCATTAGACATTGGACCTGCCAATCGCTATTTAGGGGCCGGTTTAAATCTCTCAGCTATGATCGATTTTTTAGATGAATCCGGCGAAGCACAAGTCATTGCAGAGCCCATGCTTTCGACATTAAGCGGCTCTAGTGCGGAATTCCAAGCCGGTGGTGAAGTACCCATTCCAGTCCAAGATGGCGATGGCAACACCGATGTCACGTTCAAGGATTACGGCATTTTACTCAAAGTTGCGCCGCAAGTCGCCGATAGCGGCCTTATTCGCACGCAAATTGAAGTTGAGGTGAGCGATATCGATGAATCCGTAAGTGTGATGGGAGTACCGGGGTTTTCCGTGCGGAACGCGATTACAGAAATGAATGGCCCGAGTGGAAAAACCCTATTAATTGCTGGTTTGATCGATGAAAAACAATCAGAAGCAGTGAGTCAATTTCCCGGCCTAGGTGAACTCCCAATCATTGGCAAACTATTCTCATCGCGCCGATTTCAAAACGAGGAGACTGAACTTGTGGTTTTAATCACACCGCAGATAACACCGGCAGCAAGCATTAATCAACTCACACACACCACTGAACAGAATAGCCAATCGATAACTCCCGCGTTGCCAATGCCAAAAAACCCAGAACCCCTCCGATTGCTGCCATTAGAAGGAGCCGCCGAATGAGGCAATTACAAGTAATTTATCCAGATCATCCCCAATCCGAGGCCGATTCACGCGCACAGCAATCAATCGCTGCGAATACGCGCACTCTGATTGGCTATGGTCGAGGTTGTGATATTCGACTGAGTGCACCAGGGGTAGCCCGACGTCATGCCGAGCTCCGAGACACCCCCGAGGGGCTATACATCCGCACACTGGCAAGCCGTCATCAGCTTTGCTTGAATGATGCGCCCTGTCGCCAAGCTGGTCCGTTGACGCCGGGCGATGAACTCACCATTGGCAGCGTTAGTCTATCGATCGAGTCGACAATTGAGAGTCATCCAACAGCTCCGCAATCACCGCTGCCGGTGGAACAGATTCAATCGCCAGCAGCAGAACTGCCAACAACGAGCCGACCGCCCGCGCAATTAATTAGACGGTTTCAGGAGGCCATTAGTGAAAGCCTTGATCTTTATCGACGTGATGTCCTGCAGACGCTGTCTCCTGACAAGCTACGTGATGAGGCAAAAACAACCGCCTACACGCTGATTTCTGATGGTGAGGTGCACATCCCGGACTCACTCAATGCTGAAGAGGTTGTTGCCACGGTTGTTGCTGAGACCGTTGGCTTAGGACCTATTGAGGCATTAATGGACGACCAAGCTGTGAGCGAGATCATGGTAAATGGCCATGAGCGTATTTATGTCGAGCGTAATGGCCGAGTTGAGCCAACCGCCCAAGCATTCAGCTCAGCCACCTCACTAGCCAGTGTCCTTGAGCGTATCGTTTCACCCTTAGGTCGGCGTCTTGATGAAGGTTCACCACTCGTCGATGCGCGTCTCCCCGATGGATCACGGGTGAACGCCATCATTCCGCCACTGGCTTTAAATGGCCCAGTCCTGACCATCCGTCGCTTTTCTCAAAATAAGATCACACTCGATGACCTCATTGGCTTTGGCGCACTCGATACCGCTATGAAGGATTTTTTGGTCATCTGCATCCATCAAAGACGCAACATCCTGATATCCGGCGGCACCGGCACTGGCAAAACAACGATTCTCAACGCATTATCCGCCCATATCCCCGAGGCGGAGCGCATCATTACCATCGAGGATTCGGCAGAACTCCAACTCGATCAAGATCATGTCGTAGCACTAGAGTCACGGCCAGCCAATATTGAAGGCAGTGGCGCAATACCCATTCGTGATTTAGTCCGCAATGCCTTACGCATGCGACCTGATCGTATATTGGTCGGTGAATGTCGCGGCGGTGAGGCGCTTGATATGCTCCAAGCTATGAATACCGGGCATGATGGCTCGTTAACCACAGCACATGCCAACTCCCCACGGGACGCCCTAGCTCGACTCGAAGTCATGACATTAATGGCCGGCATGGAATTACCCGCCCGCGCAATTAGGGATCAAATCACTGCCGCCATTGATATCGTTGTGCAGCTCACCCGTTTTGGCGATGGCAGCAGGCGTATTACGGCAATTAGTGAGGTTGCCGGCATGGAAGGCGAGCAAATATTGATTACTGATCTTTTTCGTTATCGCCGCCATGTGCATGAAGGTCGTACGCCGGCTAGCGGGCACTTTGAACCCACCGGGCAAATACCTGCTTTTTATGAAGCCATGCGTGAGGAGGGATTATTGCCAGACCTTGGCATTTTCCAACGCGATAAGGCTACATAAATCCAAGCTGTAAACGTGCACTCTCAGACATCCGATCTTGCGTCCAAGGTGGCTCCCAAGTGAGTTCAACTTCAGCGGCTTGCACCCCAGCGACCTGCTCGACCGCAGCTCGCACCATAATCGGCATTTGCCCGGCAACCGGGCAGGCCGGTGAAGTAAGCGTCATCGTTACATCAACAAAGCCTTCAGCATCGATATCAATGGCGTAGATAAGGCCAAGTTCATAGACATCAACGGGGATTTCCGGATCATAAACACACTTTAGTGCGCCAACGATGGCTTCCCGCATTGCATCAACTGATGGACGCTCAGTCATAGCCCTACTCGGCAATAACCTCGCCTTGATCATCGAGAGCAGCCTGCATGGTATGCCAAGCAAGAGTGGCGCATTTCACTCGCATGGGATAGGCCCGAACACCGGCTAAAACGCCTAACTTACCCAAAGAAGCATCGGGCTGCGCATCATCATCGGTGACAAGGAAGTGAAAGCGATCAAATATCTCCCGCGCCTCTGCCAGTGTGTGGCCTTTGAGCATCTCCGTCATAATCGAGGCTGACGCCGTGGAAATCGCACAGCCTTCACCCTGAAATCCAATGTCTTCAATCTCACCGGCATCGTTGGTCCGTAATTCGATATGGACTTTGTCACCACAAAGCGGATTGTAGCCGTCCGCTGTATGATTATGCGGGTCAACCGCGTGAAAGTTACGCGGATGTTTGTTGTGATCGAGAATTACCTCTTGGTAGAGCTCACGCAGATCAGACATGGTTAGCTAAAAATCTCCCTCACCCGCTTAAGGCCAGTAATTAAAGCATCGACGTCAGCTTCATCGTTATACACGCCAAATGACGCTCTTACTGTGGCGGGGACGCCAAAACGCTCCATTAGTGGCTGTGTGCAGTGATGACCGGCGCGAACCGCAACCCCTTCCATATCCAAAATGGTGCCCATGTCATGCGGATGAACGCCATCCAGCGTAAAAGAAATGACACCTGTTTTGTGTGGGGCATTACCGATCAACCGAAACCCATCAATGACCGCAAGCTGCTCGTTCGCGTAGGCAAGCAATGATTGTTCATGGGCGGCGATACGCTCGCGTCCAACTGCCTCAATATATTCCAGCCCGGTCCCCATCGCGATGGTACCCGCAATGTTTGGCGTACCGGCCTCAAAACGCTGCGGCGGCGGTGCGTATTCAGACTTCTCAAAAGTCACCGTGCGAATCATATCGCCCCCGCCTTGATAAGGCGGCATCGACTCTAAATGAGCTAATCGTCCCCAAAGCACACCCGCCCCACTTGGGCCATACGTTTTATGCGCTGAGAAGCAGTAAAAATCTGCGCCCATGGCTTGCACATCAACCGGCATATGCGGGGCTGATTGAGCCCCGTCCACTAACACAGGAACGCCTTTTGCGTGGGCTAATTCTATGATTTTCTCCACCGGGTTAATCGTGCCCAGCGTGTTTGAGACATGAACCACACTGATAAATCGTGTGCGCTCGGTGATTTGGCTCTCGAGCGTTGCCATATCGAGTTCGCCATTATCCAAAACAGGCGCGACCACGAGTCTCGCCCCTGTCGCCTCGGCAACGAGCTGCCAAGGCACAATATTGGCGTGATGCTCCATTCCGGTGATTAAAATCTCATCACCAGCGGTAAGCATCGGTCGGACAAATGACTGCGCGACTAAATTAATGGCCTCTGTCGCACCACGGACAAAGACGACTTCGCGCTCGTCCGGTGCATTGATAAATCGCTTGACAATTCTTCGCACGCTCTCGTATCGCTGGGTTGAATACTGCGAGAGGTAGTAAACCCCACGATGAATATTGGCGTAGTAGGTCTCATAACACTCGCGCTCAGCGTCAATAACGCATTGCGGCTTTTGCGCACTGGCCGCGCTATCAAGAAAAGCCAGGCGATGGCCATTCATCGGTTGCTGCAGAATTGGAAAATCGGCACGCAACGCAGCGACATCGACTGATCGATCAGACACTGGCGTATCAAAAGCCCTTGCACTCACAAAATATCTCCAATCGCCGCATCATCAACGCCCAAGCGCCGCATTAAAACGCCACGTACGTGATTGCGAACGCCACTGACTTTAAACATATCGACGATTTCCCCGGCAAAGGCTAACGTCAACATACCCTTAGCCCCATCCGCACTGATACCACGAGTGCGCAAGTAAAAAAGCGCTTCCTCGTTGAGTTCACCAACCGTTGAGCCATGAGTGCATTTCACATCATCCGCATAGATCTCAAGCCGAGGATTAGAATGCGCAAACGCCCGCTTACCTAGGACTAAGTTGCGATTTTCTTGCACCGCATCAGTTTTTTGTGCGCCCTCAAACACCTTGACCAGACCATCGAAAATTGATTCCGAACGGCCCTGCAAAATACCTTTAAATCGCTGGCGGCTATAACAATTAGCCACACGATGATTAAACCAAGTGTGAAAATCGGTAAATTGCCGGCCTTCCGTTAGGTAAACGCCATTGCAATCAATTTCACCATGCTCACCTTCAAGATCAGCAATAAGATCGAGCCGGGCAATACGCCCACCATCGCCCACAAACGCCCCACGCAAAGAGGCATTGCGCGCCGAGGCAAGATTCACAGTACCGACATTCATCGTGGCCACGCCATCTTCTTGCAAACGGCTATAATCTAAAATAGTGCTCTCCCCAGCGCTGAGTTCACTTACCGGACAGACTAATGTGCCGCTTTGCGCGTCGCCGATAAAGCGCTCAACAACCCGAACTTCAGCACCATCCTCTGCTTCAACGAGCAGGCGCGGATAGACCGCATGCCGATCGGCTTCAGCACTAATGAGATGGGTCACTGCAATTGGCTTTTCAATCAACGCGCCCCGGGCAACATGAATGTACGCACCATCCGTGAAAAAAGCCGTATTCAGCGCCGCAAACGGATGCCAATCTATATCCGCACGAGCACCCAACGCGTTAACCAGACGCCCAGGCGCCTCTGTCTGATATTCGCTCAAAGGCGTTACTGTCAATCCATTGGGTAAATTTGCGAAATCAGATAGATCAGCAGCAAAGTGTCCATCAACAAAGACGACGCGATAACACTCGCCAATTTCACCTAACCGCTCAACGAGCTCAGCCGCTGGCAGGCCTGGTGTCTTGACTGCAGGAAAGTACTCGCTAGTGATTGGACGCAGCTGAGTTTTCCGCCATGCCTCTTCACGTGCCCCGGGAAATCCACGTGCCTCAAAGGCCCGAATGCCCCGCTCGTGAAGCGCCTCAAGCCATTGCGGACCGGGTTGCTCACGGCCTTTAAACGCCTCGAGATAGACACTATCGGACTGCGCTACTGCTTCCATTAGAATCCCTCCAGGCCGTTTAGGCCGCCGCCTCTTCAAAACTTTCGTAGCCCTTGATCTCGAGCTCTTTAGCTAACTCTTTACCCCCGGTTTTTACAATCCGGCCATCAACGAGTACGTGCACCACATCAGGCACGATGTAATCGAGTAAGCGCTGATAATGGGTGATTACCAAAAACGAGCGATCATCACTACGCATGGCATTAACACCATCGGAAACCGTGCGCAGCGCATCAATATCCAGCCCCGAATCAGTCTCATCCAAAATGCCCAACTGGGGCTCTAAAACTGACATGTGGAAAATTTCATTGCGCTTTTTCTCACCGCCTGAGAATCCCTCGTTAACGGGACGCTGCAAAAGACCCTCGTCAAGCTTGACGCGCTTGGCGCGCTCACGCACGAGCTCGAGGAATTCCATCGCATCCATCTCATCCTGACCGTGATGTTTCCGAATGGCATTGACCGCCGCTTTTAGGAAATACGTGTTCGAAACACCCGGAATCTCCACCGGATATTGAAAGCCTAAGAATACGCCCTCCCGCGCGCGCTCCTCTGGCTCCATTTCGAGGAGATCTTTGCCGTTAAACAAAACCTCTCCCTCGGTAATTTCATAGGCCTCATCGCCGACTAGCGCTTTAGCTAACGTACTTTTCCCACCGCCATTGGGACCCATAATTGCTTGGACCTTACCGGGTTCAATGGTTAGGTCGAGGCCTTTGAGGATTTCAGAACCTTCTACACTGACGTGAAGGTTACGAATTTCGAGCAGTGCCATTTCTAACTCCTGATTAATCGTTCTGTATCAATTAGCCCACTGAATCTTCGAGTGTGATTTCGAGGAGTTTTTGCGCTTCAACCGCAAACTCCATCGGTAATTCTCGAAAGACTTCCTTACAAAAGCCATTAACAATGAGCGAGACCGCATCTTCAGCGGAAATACCGCGCGAAGTGCAGTAGAGGATTTGATCCTCACCAATTTTTGATGTGGTCGCCTCGTGCTCCAACTGCGCAGTGCTGTTATTCACATCAAGGTAAGGGAAGGTATGCGCACCACACTCAGAACCCATTAGCATCGAATCGCACTGAGAGTAATTGCGGGCATTCTCCGCGGTGGGCGCAACACGTACCAGGCCACGATAGACCTGCTGCCCATGTTGAGCAGAGATGCCCTTTGAGATAATGGTACTTCGCGTGTTCTTACCCATATGGATCATTTTGGTGCCAGTATCAGCTTGCTGACGTAACCGAGTCACTGCCACGCTGTAGAACTCGCCGACCGAATTATCTCCACGCATCACCACGCTTGGATACTTCCAAGTGATAGCCGAGCCCGTTTCCACCTGAGTCCAGGAAATCTTTGAGTTATCCCCTGCGCAAAGACCGCGTTTGGTCACAAAATTATAGACGCCGCCTTTGCCTTCCGCATCGCCGGGGTACCAGTTTTGCACCGTTGAGTACTTAATTTCAGCGCTATCAAGCGCGACGAGCTCAACCACTGCAGCATGCAACTGGTTTTCATCACGCATCGGTGCTGTGCAGCCCTCTAAGTAAGACACATAGCTACTGTCCTCGGCAATAATGAGCGTGCGCTCAAATTGACCCGTATTGGCGGCATTGATTCGGAAGTAGGTGGACAACTCCATCGGGCAACGCACCCCTTTTGGGATGTAGACGAAAGAGCCATCGGTAAAGACCGCTGAATTAAGCGCCGCAAAGAAATTATCATTCTGCGGAATGACAGTACCAAGATACTGCTTAACGAGCTCTGGATATTCTTGGACCGCTTCCGACATTGAGCAGAAAATAATCCCCTGCTCGGCAAGCTTACCCTTGTAGGACGTCGCGACCGATACGGAATCAAATACCGCATCGACGGCTACACCGGCCAGCATCTCTTGCTCATGCAATGGAATGCCAAGCTTTTCATAGGTCTCCCGAATTTCAGGATCGATGTCATCTAAGCTTTGTGGCCGATCTTCATCACGCTTCGGCGCGGAGTAATAGCAAATCGCCTGAAAGTCGATGGGATCGTAGTGCACATATTGCCAATCAGGCTCTGGCATAGTCAGCCAGTTTCGATATGCCTCCAGCCGCCATTCCAACATCCATTCTGGCTCATTCTTTTTCGCCGAAATGAACCGAATCGTGTCTTCGCTGAGGCCAGGCTCAACCCGATCCTCCTCAACATTTGTTATAAATCCAGCTTCGTAGCCCTTTTGGGTGAAACGCTCAATTGTCTCAGTGCTCGCGGACATGACGCACTCCGGTAAATTCCAAGTGGTAAGTTTGACCCAGACCCGAGCTGGTATCAGCTTGAGTCATTTCGGCCAATGAGATATCAGACAACGCCTGCAGAACGACATCATTGATATGGCTCCAGACGTTGCTAATGTTGCAATTACTGCCGTACTGACAGGCCTCTTGACCATCTTCAATGCAATCGGTCAGCGCGATAGGACCTTCTAGCACGGTAATAATCTCTGCAATGGAAATCGACTCAGGTTGCCGCGCTAACCCATAACCCCCTTTTGCACCCCGATACGAAACGACAATGTCGCTACGCGCGAGATGCTTGAGGATTTTGCTAACGATTGGCTGCGGCAAACCCCGCGTTGCCGCTAATGAAACAGCATTAAAGCGGCTCTCTGGCGCTTTGGCCATCAGTGTGAGTATGCCAATACCGTAGTCTGTTTCGCGGTTTAACCTGATCATGGTTAAGCATTATAACGGAAACAGGACTGCTTTGGTACATTTTAAACTAGCGAATTAACGCACACCTTCCTCGCTGCCTGGATCTTCCTCACCCACCACCGAATACCAACTCTCTTCATTGGCAACCGCCGCTGCAGCGAGTGACCTTACTCGTGCCCAATCATGCGCAGCCAGCGCAGCCGGTGGCGCCACCCAACTGCCACCCACACATAAAACGTTAGGCAAACTGAGGTAATTCAGATAATTACTTGAAGTAATGCCTCCTGTGGGGCAAAAGCGTACGTTTGGGAAGGGTCCCGCCATGGCTTTCAAGGCGTTGACACCACCACTCGATTCGGCCGGAAAGAACTTCAAATGATCAATCTCCGCCTCGCTTGCACGCATGAGCTCAGAAGCTGTTGAAACGCCTGGTAATAGCGGCAAACCCACTCGATCTGCACCGGCTAGCACTGCCTCAGTGATGCCAGGACTCACTAAAAACGCGGCCCCCGCATCACTTGCCGCCCTTGCCTGTTCAGGCTGGGTATACGTTCCTACGCCGATAATCATGGCGGGTAATTCCTTAGCAATGGCCTCGAGTGCCGGCAATGCCACCGCGGTGCGCAGCGTAATTTCAAGCACTGATAAACCGCCCTCTGAAAGCGCTCGTGCGAGTGGGACAGCATGGGTTAAATCTTCAATGGCTAATACCGGAATCACCGGTGCACGCCCCATGACAAAGTCCATTGATAACGCCGCTTGAGTCATGTCATTTCTCCTAAGCGCGAGCTAAAGGTGATCGCGCCGGTTTCTGCGCCACTGGCGTTCGCGCGCATGCTCGCAAACATATCCCGACCCATCCCATACTGCGGCTCGGTGGTCACCGCGGCGGGTTCACGTAACGCCCACTCAGCCTCCGGCACCTTAGCCGTAAGCACACCAGATTGCGCATCACAGCGAATAATATCGCCATCTCTGATTCGGCTAATCGGCCCATCTGCTGCCCACTCTGGGGTGAGATGAATCGCTGCAGGCACCTTCCCTGAGGCACCTGACATTCGTCCATCAGTCACGAGCGCTACGTTTTGCCCCCGCGCTTGTAGAACACCCAATTCTGGGGTGAGCTTATGTAGCTCCGGCATTCCATTCGCTCGCGGACCCTGACCACGAACCACACAGACAAAATCACCGGTTAGCTCATCGGCACGAAAAGCAGCAAGCACCGCTTGCTGATCATCAAAAACTCTTGCTGGCGCCTCGACCACTTGATGCTCAGGCTTCACTGCAGAAACCTTGATAACGGCTCGTCCCAAATTGCCTTGCAATACGCGCAAACCACCATCGGCGCTAAACGGTGCATCAAGCCCACGAACAACTTCCGTATCGCCGGATTCAGTTGGCGCTGGCTGCCAGCCCACGCCACCCTGCTCGAGCGTTGGCTCACAAGCATAGGCATCTAACCCTGACCCCATGACAGTCAGTACTTGCTCATGCAGCAAACCACCGTCAAGCAATTCACGAATTAATAAACCCATTCCCCCCGCGGCGTGAAAATGATTAACATCCGCCTGACCATTCGGATAGATGCGCGTGAGCAGCGGGATCACTTTAGAGAGCGCATCAAAATCATCCCAATTCACCTCAATCCCGGCCGCCCGCGCAATCGCAACCAGGTGAATCGTATGATTGGTCGAACCGCCCGTCGCTAATAACCCCACAATTCCGTTCACAATGGCCTTCTCATCAATAATACGACCAATGGGCCGATAGGCTTGAGAGTGCGCGGTGATTTCTACAATTCGATGGCCTGCCGCGATGGTCAAGGCGTCACGTAACGGCGTATTTGGGTTAACAAAGGCGGCACCAGGCAGATGCAAACCCATCACTTCCATCAGCATTTGATTGCTGTTGGCCGTGCCATAAAACGTACACGTGCCGGGCCCATGATAGGAGCGCGATTCAGATTCAAGCAACGCATCACGTCCAACTTTGCCTTCAGCATACAGACCCCGTATGCGGGCTTTCTCATCGTTAGCCATGCCGGTAGTCATCGGTCCGGCTGGTACAAAAATAAACGGTAAATGGCCGAAATGCAGTGCGCCAATGAGCAGCCCTGGCACGATTTTATCGCACACCCCTAAGCAAAGACCGGCATCGAAGGTGTTATGCGATAACGCCACGCCCGTAGCCATAGCAATCACATCGCGACTGAACAGCGATAACTCCATACCCGGCTGACCTTGAGTCACTCCATCGCACATAGCGGGAACACCGCCAGCAAATTGCGCAGTCCCACCCGCCTCGCGTACAGCCTGTTTAAGCAGCGTGGGAAAACGCTCTAAGGGTTGGTGAGCTGAGAGCATGTCGTTATACGCCGAGACAATGCCAACATTGGGCTGATGCAGTCCTTTCAAGCGCGCCTTATCGTTGCCTGGTGCCGCGGCAAAGGCGTGCGCTAGATTGGTACATGAAAGACTGCCACGTATTGGGCCCTCGCTCGCTGCCGACTGCAGACGCTTGAGATAATCCTCTCGGCGATCACGGCTTCGCTCAGCAATAGCATGCGTAACCGCTGCGACGGTAGCGTTAACTGTCGTCATTCCATTCTCCCGAAGCGAAAAAATTAGCGTCAATGTTGGATTTTACGCGCTTGGCGCTGAGCTTGCGCGCTTGCGCCTTCTCCTAGTCATACAAGACCCGTAGACTTTAACTCGAATCAACCCACTCGGCGCAGGAGGCATAGTGCAGTCACCCGACCCTTTCGACCTCATCCTATTCGGCGCGACGGGCGATCTTTCAATGCGCAAATTGCTGCCGGCGCTGTACCGACGGCATCGAGCCGGGCAATTACCTGAGAACGGTCAAATTATCGCTACCGCGCGCAGTGATATTAATCGCGAGGCATTTCTTGATATCACGCATAAGAATTTTCAAGAACGCCTTGACGCCGATGAACTCACCCCAGCGGACTGGCAGAGTTTTACTGAGCGAGTTCATTTTGTCTCCATCGATGCTAAGGAGCCACGTGGATTTGAGACCTTACGCGACTGCCTAGCCGGGCGTGAGCATTGCATCCGCGTTTTCTATTTAGCCGTAGCGCCCACGCATTTTGTTGGGATTTGTGAGCACTTGAATGCCTATCAGCTTGTCGGTGAGCGCGCGCGAGTCGTGCTGGAAAAACCACTCGGCCATGACTTGCAGTCCGCACAAGCGATTAGTGAGAAGATCGGCGCAATCTTTTCAGAAAATGCAATCTACCGTATTGACCATTACCTGGGTAAAGAAACCGTTCAAAACCTCATGGCATTGCGCTTTGGCAATATGCTCTTTGAACCGCTTTGGCGCCGAGATTGGGTCAGAAATGTGCAAATTAGCGTTGCCGAGCAAGTGGGCGTCAGCGGTCGCGCGGGATTTTATGATCGAACAGGCGCGTTACGCGATATGGTGCAAAACCACCTCCTCCAACTCCTATGCATTATCGCAATGGAGCCACCCACAAGCATTGACGCTGGCGCCGTGCGCGATGAGAAGTTAAAAGTCTTACGCGCGCTCAACCGTTTAGAAGGCCAAGATGCTCTGCGTAACACCGTGCGTGGTCAGTACCGATCGGGCGCGATAGGCGGGCAGCCTGTGGCTGGCTACAGTGATGAGCAAGGTGTTCGCACTAATAGCCATACAGAGACTTTTGTGGCTATTCGCGCTGAATTGGCCAATTGGCGTTGGGCCGGCGTGCCGTTTTACTTACGGACCGGCAAACGTCTGCAGGAGCGCAGCGCTGAAATTGTCGTGAATTTTCGCGATGTGCCGCATTCCATTTTTGACGTCACCTATGGCGCAGGTCACCCCAACCGCCTTGTCATTCAACTTCAACCCGATGAAGGCGTGCGCCTGCATATGATGGCCAAAGCGCCCGGGGATCGCATGCAGCTTCGTCCTGTTGCGCTTAACCTCGACTTCGCAGAAGCTTTTCAGCAACGTCAAGCCGATGCCTACGAGCGATTGTTAATGGATGTTCTACGTGGCCGATTAACCCTGTTTATGCGACGTGACGAACTCTATGCCGCATGGGATTGGATCGAACCCATTCTATCCGCTTGGCAGGAAGCCGGTGATGCACCAAAGCCCTATACAGCAGGAACATGGGGCCCTGCCGCTTCCAGCGCTCTTCTTGGCCGCGATGCCGCTAGTTGGCACGAGGAGAGCTGGTGAGCACAGAGAATGTAATGGATACAGCACAACGCTTTAGTACGCCCCAGCAGGCGGCATTAGCACTCGCAGAGCGCGTTCGTGATGTGATCGAACTTGCAGTTGAGTCACGTGGACGCGCAAGCTTATTGGTCCCCGGTGGAACCACGCCCATACCGATGTTTAATGCACTTTCAAAAATGGATCTACCCTGGGCGTCGGTTTATGTCAGCCTCACTGATGAACGTCGCGTCGCGGATGATAGCCCGCACAGCAATGCCCGATTAGTGCGCACTGAATTAATGCAAAACCAAGCGGCTCACGGTCACTTTTATCCACTCCATCGTAATAACACCGATGATCGCGCCGATGAAGCGGCTGGCGGTGCCGCGCTGGGGATGTTGCCTCGGCCATTCGATGCAGTCATCCTTGGAATGGGCGAAGATGGCCATACTGCCTCACTGTTTCCGCATGATAACGATTTAGCGCGTGCGCTGGATTTAAAAACTCAGGCACGCTGCCTCACGACAACCGCCCCTGAACCACCGCGACAACGACTTAGCCTGACGCTAGCCACCTTATTGGATAGCCGCTGGATGGCGTTGCTTCTATCCGGACAAAAAAAATGCCAAGTGTTAACGCAAGCTATAACGAGCAAAGATTCTCAACGCTTTCCCGTGCAAGCGATTCTTGATCAGAAAAAAGTACCGATTCATGTCTACTGGTCGCCCTAAATCTAAGTCTTGGCTGATCGCCGATATTGGTGGAACGCGTGCTCGCGTAGGAGAAGTCCTCGAGGCAAGCACGGAGTGGCACTTCGTTGGCGAATGGGAAACCGCGCCTTTTCGTGACCTTGCCGATTTCCTCTCCACCCTTGGACGTCGTTCTGACATCAGCCCAACGCATGTTATCTGTGCCATCGCTAGTCCAATACGTGGCGATGAAGTCGCACTCACTAATGCAGGATGGCGCTTTTCCATCGAACAAACGCGAAAAGCACTCGGCCTCAATGAGCTCATCATCATCAACGATTGGGTCGCTCAGGGCTGGGCAGTCGCTCACGCCCCAGACCATGCACTGACTCCGATCCAACTCGGTGAGCCAATGCCGCAAACACCTAAACTCGCACTAGGCCCTGGAACAGGACTTGGCAGCGCACTGATCACACCGAAACCCGATGGTTGGCAAGTCTTTGCCACTGAGGGTGGACATATGAGCTTTGCCGCTAACAATGCTCGTGAAACCGCGATCGTTGCCAGAATTCAAGCACGCTGGGGGCATTGCAGCGGTGAGCGTCTCGCCTCGGGCTCTGGTTTAGCTAACCTGTACAGCGTTTTAGGCGAAATTGATGGGCGCAATCTCGATCCACTTGATGCAAAAGCAGTATCATCAGCCGCTCAAGCGAATGACCCAACGGCAATTGAGGCAATCAGGCTTATGACCGCAGCGCTTGGCAGTCTCGCTGGTGACTTAGCCTTAGCGAGCGGCGCCCGCGGCGGAATCTACCTCGGTGGCGGTCTGATTGGTGCATTGGCTAAGCAATTTGATGAGTCGGTTTTTCTAGAGCGCTTTAGCGCAAAAGGCCGATTTCGTGAATACCTTTTAGCGATTCCTATCTATCGAATGACACTCAAAAACGCCGCCCTTTATGGGCTTACTGTCGGCCTTGATGCCATTCGGCACCAATCGCGCATGAACTGACGGACTGCATGCGTATCGTCATTGGCGGGTAAACTCTCGAGCGCGGCATCAACCGCCGCATCACCGGCTTTAGCGCGAACACGCTGCATTAACGCAGCGAAAAACTCGCGATCAAATTCAGGATGGCCTTGTATGGTGAGTGTCCGGCCACGTTGGCTTGCATACCAAGGACATTGCACACTGGTTGCTAACCGCTCAAAGCCTGGGGCTGGCTTAGTGACTTGATCTTGATGGACAGCAAGCAATGCCAACGGGCTACCGCTTTTTAGTCCAGCAAACTCTGTTTCACAAATGACCGGATAAGCGCCGAGATGCCAGCCCTGCACTGAGCGCTGCGTCTGCCCACCTAGCGCTGAGTGCACAAGTTGATGGCCAAAACAAACGCCAATGAGCGGTAATGCATCCGCATCAACCGCCTGGACAAACGCTTGCAATGGTGCAATCCACTCAGGTGCCTCATGCACACTAGCGCGACTCCCTGTCACAAGCCACGCGTCAGCCTCATTGGGATGTGTTGGCCATTCACCGTCGTGAACTCGGTAACCCGTTGCCACGAGAGTATTTGGCCGGTCTTGATCGTCTAGAAGTTTCTCAAATAACGATAAATATGAGGGCCAGCGCGAGCGCAACTCCTCGTGGAGGTCATCGCATAAAAGCACGCCAACCCGCGTTGTTGTCGATTTCGCTGTCATCCCATTAGGGTGCCACGCCATGCGTCTTATCGCGAACTTGCCCGGGCAACCAACGCTGGAAGATTCCCCGCAACCGCCGCGGCTTTTGCGAGGCCATTAAACGCGCAGGTGATTGCACGACAGATGATTTCACCGATGTATTCTCTACGCGCTCTAAGACGTGGGCCTGAGCGCGCATTTGCGCGTGGAGGTAATGCGAAAATGCACCGGCAGCACCGAGGCGTTCAATAAACCGCATAATGGCGTCGCGCAGCGCCTCACGATGCAGCCGCTGCTGCAATGATAAGCCGATTTCAGCCAGCTCCGCATCCAAGCGTCCGGCAGCGCCATAGACACGGACAAACTCATCGAGTTGCTCGATTTGAGTATTTAAATCCCAATCCAATGAGGCGGCGACCTCAATAAATTGCTGCTGCACTTTTTACTCCAAGATATAGCGATTAATAACTGATTATAATGCCATTGTGGCGCTGCATTATAGCTTATTACAAGTGACTAATTGGCATCAGATTGTGTCCGTTGCGGCAAAACAAAAACAGCCTATTTAAGCGCGTCAGTATCGCTCATTAGCCGATCTTTCGGTCGCCTCCTGCGAGTGAAAACGCTAGACTCGCCGCTTTAATGGCAAGAGCACACATCAATGCAGGCCGTTTTTAATCTAGCCCTGCCTTTTTTTGCACTGATCTTTACCGGCTATCTTGCCGCAAGGGCGCGTATGCTCGGCCAAAGCACGGTGGGCGGATTAAATACGTTTGTCTTTTACTTTGCCCTGCCTGCGCTATTGCTCATCGAAACCTATCAAGCGCCCGCTGCAACCGGTGCAATCATTACCTTGCTCGCTAGCTACTATGTGCCTGGGATTGCATTATTTTTCATCACGCTTTTGATCGGCCGCTACTTTTGGCGGCTCCGTACCGCGGATGCGGCAATTCAAGGACTTGGATCCGTATTCTCAAACGTCGGCTTTATTGGCTTGCCATTGGTCATTCTGCTCTATGGCAGTGAGGCCGCATTGCCCGCAGTGGCCATTGTGATGGGCGATACCATCATTATGCTCGGACTTGCCACTGCGATGATTGAAGCCGATCTTGGCACGGGCCGAAGCCGCTTGGCTTTTGTCGGTCAAATTGCCGGGGGTGTCGTGCGCAACCCTATTGTGATGGCTGGCGTTGTCGGCCTTAGTCTCAATTTGCTCGCAGTACCGATGCCTGAACCAGTCATGCGCTATGGAGGATTACTCGCCAACGCAGCTGGGCCCTGCGCACTGTTCGCCCTCGGGGCCACCTTGGCAGGTCGACCCATTACTGAGGGGGCCGGTGAGACAGCATGGCTTTGTCTGTTAAAGCTTTTGATTCACCCTGCATTGATAGCGGTCATGGCGCTAATCGTCTTTGATCTGCCCGCGGTCTGGGCGGCGGTTGCTATTTTGCAAGCTGCACTCCCAGTCGCCGCCAACGTGTATGTGCTCGCACAACGCTATGGGCGCCGACCTGAGCAAGTATCGACAGTGATTTTTTTCTCCACCGCACTGGGGGTTATTACCTTATCAGTGCTAATTAGCTGGCTATATACCGGCTAGGTATGCAGGCGTTAGCTTGCGCCTAGAATCGAAACCCCACCTCGGTCGAGACCATATCAACCCCAGGGTTTTCATCATAAAGACTCGCGTTGGAGGTGTGCTGAACACGCAGACCGAGCACTAAAGCGTCAGCCGGTGCCCAAGCAACGCCTAAATGACTGGTGAACTGGAACGGCCCCCCTAAATCCTTACCATTACCGTTATGACTTGAGATTAAGGTGGGCTGTACACCCAGACTCACACGCCATGGCTGCTGCGGTTTTTGCCACTCAAAGACCGGGCCAATGGCGAGAAAACCGTTATCGGATTCACTGCCATCCCAATACGCCACTGTGACATCCCAAAGCGCTTGCCAATGATGCTCAGATGCAAAACCCAACAAATGCGACTGCAACCAAGGCGCTGAGTGACGGTAATACAAATCCAAGCTATCAAAATCATCACCGCTTGCAGCGCGAACACCCACCTCTTTTGTAGAGGATGGACTGCTTGTTTGCGCAGACACAGGAGGAGCGAACGCTAGAGCAATCATTGCCAGTGACAGCAATGCAAGTACACCAATACTTTTGCTAGCCCTGATCGATTGAATGGGTTGCCCATTATTTAATGGCATGAGTGGCATGGTCAGTCTCCCAGTAAAAAATGCTTAGTTAACACCCGGCAGTGCTTCCAGTGGTACTGGACTAGGCGCTGGGTACTCGCACACGTTCTAACCAACAATCAAACGATGCGCCTAGGTCAGTTGCTTGCGGTTTAGGTGAGCAATAATTGGTCGGGGTGAGAGGATTTGAACCTCCGACCACCTGCACCCCATGCAGGTGCGCTACCAGGCTGCGCTACACCCCGAAATCTAGCTTGAATAATACAGCAGCCTGCCCATCAGGCCAATGAATTGATTAGCGCCGAAGGTCCGCGAGGATGTTTTCTAACTCACTGCGGATCTGGCGGATAACTTGACCGCGTTGATTGCCATCATCGCGTGCGCCCTCTCCAGAGAGTTGCTGCCGAGCGCCTCCAATCGTAAAGCCTTGCTGATAGAGCAATGCACGAATTTGGCGGATGAGTATCACGTCTTGCCGTTGATAGTAGCGCCGGTTGCCGCGCCGCTTGACTGGGCTTAACTGGGAGAACTCCTGCTCCCAATATCGCAACACATGGGGTTTTACAGCACATAACTCGCTTACTTCACCAATTGTGAAGTAGCGCTTTGCTGGAATGGCTGGAAGTTCGTTATTACTGCTGGTGTCCAGCATACGCTTCTACCCTTGATTTTAACTTCTGCCCGGGGCGAAACGTGACAACACGGCGCGCTGAAATGGGAATTTCCTCACCAGTTTTTGGATTACGGCCCGGGCGCTGATTCTTATCACGAAGATCGAAATTACCAAATCCCGACAGCTTAACGGGGGTACCCGACTCCAATGCACCCCGAATCTCTTCAAAAAACAGATCGACGAGTTCTTTCGCCTCACGCTTATTAAGCCCAACCTCTTCGAATAGACGCTCAGCCATATTTGCTTTTGTTAAAGCCATCAACCCTTACTCCCTTAGCTCAGCGCCCAGCGCAGCCCTTAATTTTGCCACGACTCGTTGTTGTATTGCCCCGACTTCTTCGTCCGTAAGCGTGCGAGTTTTATCCTGCAAAATCAATCCTATGGCAAGGCTTTTGCAGCCATCCTTTACACCTTTGCCGCGATAGACATCAAACAACTCCAGATGCTCAAGCGCATCCCCGGCTGATTCCACCACACAATCCTCAACGGCTTGAGCACTAATCGATTCAGCCAAAACCAAAGCAAGATCACGGCGCACGCTTGGATATCGTGAAACATCGTCGAACACCGGCACGGCTTTATGCTCAAACACCGAGCGCTTGACCTCGAAAACATAAACAGGTCCCTCCAATTCAAGCGAGCGCAGCACCCGGGGATGTAATGCTCCCAACCAACCTATTCTCTGACCGGCCAACTCAATTTGCGCGCTTTGCCCAGGATGGAGGGCAGGGTGAGTAGCTGGAATAAACCGCAGCGCTTGTACGGATCCCGCGAGCGAGAGCAATCCCTCGACATCACCTTTAACGGCAAAAAAATCAACATTATCGGTCGCATTTGCCCAACGCTCATCCTCCATGGGCCCAGCAGCAATCCCAGCAATCACCGGGGTTTGCTCTAGCTCGGCTAGCTCGCCCCTAAATCGTAACCCCGTCTCAAATAATCGCACTCGTTTGATTTGGCGGTTACGATTATAAGCGAGCGCACGTACTAACCCGGACCACAAAGTCGTTCGCATCACCGACAAATCAGCAGACAGCGGGTTGGTTAGAGCGAGTGGCGTATGCTCAGGATCGAGTTGTTCCTGCAACCTCGCAGAGACAAAACTGTAGCTCACTGCTTCTTGATAACCACGATCGACAAGCAGCGCTCGCAAACGATGCATGCTGATGCGTTGCTCAGACTCTACCGGAATGGCAGCTGGCGCACTCGCGTGGCGGGTCGGCAATTGGTTATAACCGTATACTCGAGCGATCTCCTCAATCAGATCAACTTCACGGGCAATATCAAACCGCCAACTCGGCGGCGTCACCTGCCAGTCGCGCTTACTCTCGTGAGGCGGCATGCCCAGCTGGGTGAGGATCGTGCGCATGGTTGCTTGATCGATTGCCGTTCCTAGTAATTGGTTAACACGCGCTGGGCGCAAATTAACCGGCATTCGTTGCGGCATTTTATCCGCCTCGCAAGCCTCAGTAATTGGCCCGACTTGGCCACCGGCGTATTCAACAAATAAGCCACTGGCACGCTCAATCGCAGTCACTGTCAGCGCCGGATCAACGCCACGCTCAAACCGATGTGAAGCATCCGTGTGCAAGCCATATTGGCGCGCACGCCCTGCCATGGCACTGGGCGTGAAAAACGCAGACTCTAATAGGACAGAGCTCGTTGTGTCACTCACCGCCGTCGCTTCACCGCCCATCACGCCAGCCATCGCGATTGCTGCATTATCATCAGCAATGACTAAGGTATTGGAATCTAACGAAACCGAGTCCCCGTTGAGAAGCGTTAATGATTCATCGCCCAGTGCTTGGCGCACGGTAATGTTGCCACTGACCTTATTAAGATCAAATGCGTGCATTGGTTGGCCAAGCTCAAGCATGACGTAGTTGGTGATATCAACGGCAATGCTAAGCGGCCGGATACCCGCTCGTCGCAAACGCTCCTGTAACCACATCGGGGTGGGTGCCGCTGCATCGATCTCATGAATCACCCGCGCGCAGTAACGCGGGCAAGCCTCCGCTGCATGTAGTGTGACATTTCGAGTATCTTTGATCGCCGAGCTCACCGCGGCTACGGACGGGGTCGGTAGCGTTTGCCCACTCAAAACGCTGACCTCTCGAGCCACGCCAACCATACTAAAACAATCGCTTCGATTGGGTGTGAGCTCGATTTCAATCACGGAGTCATCCAAATCCAACCAATCACGAAAATTCTCACCCACTGGGGCGTGCCTTGGTAATGCGAGCAATCCCGCGCTGTCTTCACTCAAACCAAGCTCACGACCTGAACAGAGCATTCCAAAGGACTTAACGCCGCGAAGTTTTGCGGCCTTTATTTTTAGACCATCTGGCAGTGTAGCGCCGACTTGTGCAAACGGTGCTTTCAGTCCGGCAGCCGCGTTTGGTGCGCCGCAAACCACGGTTTTTATCTCACCCGAACCATCATCTACGCGACAAACTTTAAGCCGTTCTGCATCGGGATGCGGCTCACACTCGATGACCTCGGCAATCACGACATCGGTAAACACCGGTGCTGCGAGTTCAACCGAATCCACCTCTAGACCCGCCATCGTCAGTTGTTCCGCTAGCACGGCAGTATCATCTGGAACAGCAACCCACTCTTGCAGCCAATGCTCGCTAATTCTCATCGACTCCCCCTAGCGAAATTGGCGCAAAAAGCGCAAATCATTGTCAAAAAATAAGCGTAAATCGTTCACGCCATAGCGCAACATCGCCAAGCGCTCGACCCCCATGCCAAATGCATAACCGGTATAGCGTTCTGCATCGATTCCTGCAGATTCAAATACCGCGGGATGAACCATGCCGCAGCCTAGGATTTCCAACCATCCACTATGGCTACAAACCCGACACCCAGTGCCGTGGCAGAACATACATTCCACATCCACTTCAGCCGAAGGCTCCGTGAAAGGGAAATAGGAGGGGCGAAAACGTAAGCCGAGATCGGCCTCAAAAAAGCGTTTCACAAAGTCATCAAGAACCGCTTTTAAATCTCCAAAGGTCACATCCTCATCGACTAATAAACCTTCTACTTGGTGGAACATGGGCGTGTGTGTCAGATCGGAATCACATCGATAAACACGCCCCGGCGCGATCACTCGAACAGGCGCGCCATCTGCCTCCATCACCCGAATTTGCACTGGAGAGGTATGCGTACGCAACAAATGCCGAGCATCGAAGTAGAACGTATCGTGCATGGCGCGTGCTGGATGCTCAGCCGGGATGTTGAGTGCCTCGAAATTATGATAATCATCTTCAACTTCTGGCCCTTCAGCAACGCGAAAGCCTACGCCTTGGAACATTGACTCAATGCGCTCAAGGGTACGTGTGATCGGATGAATTCCGCCTGGCATACTGCCACGTCCAGGCAGCGTAACGTCGACCCGCTCTGCCTCTAGCGCACGATCAAGTTCAGTGTTCTCGAGCTTTTTTTGCGCACTTTCAATGGCTGCAGCCACTTGCTGCTTGGCCGCATTGATCTGTTGCCCGGCCGCTGGCCGCTGCTCAGCAGGCAGCGAACCGAGAGCTTTGAGCTGCAACGTCAAATAGCCTTTACGGCCTAAAAAACCAACACGAACCTCTTCAAGATCAGCCAGTGTATTGGCTGCTCGAATGGCCGTTTCGGCGCGCTCGATGAGTGCTTGGAGATCGTCGCTCATCCTGTATCCCATTAACTGACAAAAAAGGGGGAAGACATTGGCCTTCCCCCCTCGTAGACCGCTACCCCAGGAGGGCTTTAGGCCAATGCCGCTTTAGCGCGCTCTGCAACAGCAGCGAAACCGACACTGTCATGGACTGCCATGTCGGCGAGTACCTTGCGGTCGACTTCAATCTCGGCGAGCTTTAACCCATTCATTAGCTTGCTATAAGACAAACCATTGATTCGGGCGGCTGCGTTAATACGCTGAATCCAGAGTGCGCGAAACTCGCGCTTTTTGACCCGACGATCTCGGTAGGCATATTGACCGGCCTTAATGACCGCTTGGTTTGCTACTTTGAACGTCTTTCGACGCGCTCCGTAATAACCTTTTGCCTTGCCGAGGACCTTCTTGTGGCGGCGGCGCGCAATCACGCCACGCTTTACTCTTGCCATCTTCAGAATCCCCTAATATTCGATAAGTTTACACGTAAGGCAGCATGCGCCGAATCGCCGGCGTATCGCACTCCGCTACTAATGTGGTGGAACGTAGCCGAGCTTTTCGCTTGGCATCCTTTTTCGTCAGGATGTGGTTGTGAAAAGCATGCCCTCGCTTATAACGGCCACTAGCCGTTTTACGAAAGCGCTTAGCTGCACCACGATTCGTTTTGATCTTCGGCATTAACCGATTCTCCGTTGCCGTGTTTTTGATCCATAAATAATACCAAGGATCACTCAAATAAGCCCCTAGGCTCGTTATTTCCCCTTGCGCGGGGACATCGTCATCACCATCAATCGGCCTTCCATCTTTGGACGCTGATCAACCGTGGCATGATCTTCTAAGTCCTTTTCAACCCGCTGCAACAGCTCCAATCCGAGCTCTTGGTGAGCCATTTCGCGGCCCCGAAAGCGCAGCGTTATTTTAATCTTATCGCCATCCTCCAAGAAGCGCTTGAGATTCCGCAGTTTAATCTCGTAGTCCCCCGAGTCCGTGCGGGGACGGAATTTTACTTGCTTGACCTGAATTTGCGTCTGCTTTTTCTTAGCCGCTTGCTGCTTTTTCGACTGATCGAATTTCCATTTACCAAAATCCATAATTCGGCAAACAGGTGGGTCAGCATTGGGATCTAGTTCGACGACATCCAAATTCACGCCAATGGCGCGTTCAATTGCATCCTCGATCGGTACCACCCCAACCTGTTCCGCATTTTCGTCGATCAGGCGAACGTTAGGCACCTGAATGTCTTCATTAATGCGCCGATTCTCACCGGCGCCGGGCTGCTGGCGGCGCGCCCCCGGCTTTCTGCGTATAGCGATGCTTCATTCCTCCAAAAGCGTTCTGCCCAGTCGAGCCATATCACCGTGGAGCCGTTCAATAAACGCCTCCACTGACATTACCCCGAGATCTTCCCCCATACGGGTTCGTACAGCGATCTGTCCCGACTCGCGTTCCTGGTCGCCGACGACGACCATATAAGGAACTCGATACATTGACTGTTCCCGAATCTTAAAGCCGATCTTCTCGTTCCTCAAGTCACAATCAGCTCTAAATCCCCGTTCTTTCAAACTCTTTCGCACCTCAAGGGCATAATCAGCCTGTCGATCAGTAATATTCATGATTTGAACTTGTAAGGGAGCCAGCCATAACGGCCAGTCACCGCCGTAATGCTCGGTCAGAACGCCGATAAACCGTTCAAATGACCCGAAGATCGCCCGGTGGAGCATCACCGGGACGGCGCGATCGCCGACCTCGGTAACGAATTCGGCGCCTAAACGCCCAGGCATCGAGAAATCCACTTGCATTGTGCCGCATTGCCACACTCGATTAAGACAATCGCGCATCGATAACTCGATTTTCGGGCCATAGAACGCCCCTTCGCCTGGATTGACATGCCACTTCATTCCTTTGTCATCAAGCGCCTGACCGAGCGCTGCCTCTGCCTTATCCCATAAAGCGTCCTCACCCACCCGCTGAGCAGGACGTGTCGAGAGCGCTACCTCAACATCATCAAAGCCAAAGTCACGATAAATGCTAAAAGCGAGATCTAAAAAGCCACAGACTTCAGTCTGCAGTTGGTTTTCAGTACAAAAAATGTGCGCATCATCTTGCACAAAATTACGCACTCGCATGAGCCCATGCAGCGTACCTGAGGGCTCATTGCGGTGGCAGTTGCCAAATTCAGACAAGCGCAGTGGCAAGTCACGATAGCTCTTAAGCCCCTGATTGTAGACTTGTACATGGCAGGGGCAATTCATGGGTTTGACCGCATAATCGCGATGCTCGGATTGCGTTGTGAACATATCCTGACGAAATTTTTCCCAATGCCCTGAGCGCTCCCAAAGGCTGCGATCAACCAACTCTGGCGTACGAATCTCTTGATAACCATTGGCCTCTAGGCGCTCGCGCAAATAGTTTTGCAGCACCGAATAGATCCGCCACCCATTGGGGTGCCAAAACACCATGCCGGGGGCTTCTTCTTGGATATGAAAAAGATTTTGACTGCGAGCGATGCGGCGATGGTCGCGCTTTTGTGCTTCCTCTAGCAGTTTGAGGTGATTTTTTAACGCCTTACGGTCACCAAACGCCGTGCCATAAATCCGCTGCAGCATTTCATTATTGGCATCACCGCGCCAGTATGCACCGGCAAGCTTTGTTAGCTTAAAAGCCTTAAGAAATCGTGTGTTAGGCACGTGTGGGCCCAAACACATATCCACATACTCTTGATGATAGTAAAGCGCCATCGACTCGACATCGCTCAAGCCCTCAACCAGCTCAACCTTGTAGTCTTCACCCCGCTCGCGAAACAGCTGCAGCACCTCAAAGCGCGGCGTCACCTTTTTGACGACGTCGTATTCCTGATCAATGAGCTCAGCCATCCGCTGCTCAATGCGCTCGAGGTCTTCTGGGTGAAAACCGGCATCAAAGCGAATGTCGTAATAAAACCCCTCTTCAATGACCGGGCCAATGGCCATTTGCGCTTCGGGGTAGAGCTGCTTGATCGTTTGCCCTAACAGGTGACAGCACGAGTGGCGGATAATATCGACGCCCTCGGGGTCTTTCGGTGTGATGATTTGCAGCTCGGCGTCCGCCTCAACGGCGTCGGTGGCGTCGACTAAATCGCCGTTGACTCGGCCAGCGACCGTCGCCTTGGCAAGGCCAGGGCCGATATCAGCGGCCACATCGAGCACAGAGACTGGGTTGGCATAGTCACGATGACTGCCATCAGGAAGGGTAATTCGGGGCATATACAGACTCCACAGTGGTGACCCATACCAAAGGCCACATGCCTATTTTGCAGATCGATTGGTAGGCGCGAGTGGACTCGAACCACCGACCCCCACCATGTCAAGGTGGTGCTCTAACCAGCTGAGCTACGCGCCTGTTGTCAAGGGGCGGAGTATAGCGGGATTGGGCAGCGTTGCCAAAGGGAGATTGCAACCTCCTGTTTTAAAGGCCTCTTCGGCCCTGCTAAGCGACTCGACAAGGTCGGGTTCTACCCCATCGTCGCATCTCTATCAGGATTTGCTGGCCTACAAAGCCAAAAGCACCGAACAGCATACGAACAGCGGCTAACCCAAAACCTCTCTCAGCCGCTCAACTATCTCAGCCCTTTCATCTTCCGGCGCTTCGGAAAGCTTTATTTGACCCCATCTCACGGCCGGCAGATCTTGGCAACCAGGAACTCCGAGCAGGTTCCATTCCGGAACACCCTGGAAAAAACCATAGAGGAACACCTTGTGCTCCTCGGGCATGTTGGCGACAAAGTCCTCGACCAACCTTGCATGCACATCACAGAGGACATCGATCGGCAGGTTGGTCGCCGTCATGCCCTGAAATCCATGCTCATAGTCATGCGTAATATCACGACGCTGGACTTGTCGGCGATAAACCTCACTGAATGACATCCATGTCCTCGGG
>Ga0102930_1000010_pt1 | contig 62366 bp, 63 predicted proteins | sample SalPon1_B_H2O_MG_FD_84514 | JGI IMG/M metagenome (GOLD analysis project Ga0102930, IMG submission 84514) | Salt pond water microbial communities from South San Francisco under conditions of wetland restoration - Salt Pond MetaG R1_B_H2O_MG | ecosystem: Environmental > Aquatic > Non-marine Saline... | reverse complement strand
TATCATAACTGGGTGTTGTGGACACCCGAGGAGTCGCCCGTGAGCCAGTATTTCGAGATCCACCCCCATACCCCGCAGCCAAGGCTCATCCGGCGCGCCGTCGAAATCCTCCGCAGCGGAGGGGTGATCGTCTATCCCACCGGCACCACCTATGCGCTTGGCTGCGCCATGGGTGAGAAGGTGGCGGTGGACCGGATCCGCCAGCTGCGCGGGCTCGAGGCCCGCCACCACTTCACGCTCGCCTGCCGCGATCTCTCCGATATCGGCAGCTACACCCGGCTCGACAACACCGCGTTCCGGCTGCTCAAGGCCCATGTCCCGGGTCCCTACACCTTTGTGCTGCGCGCCACCGCCGAGGTTCCGCGCCGGGTCCAGCACACGCGGCACAAGACCATCGGCATCCGGGTGCCGGATCATCCGGTGGCCCGGGCGTTGCTCGAGGCCCTGGGCGAGCCGCTGACCACCAGCACCCTGCTGCTGCCCGGCGAGCGCGATCCCATGACCGATCCCGTGGACATGCGCGAGCGCCTCGGCCGTCAGGTGGCGGCGATCATCGACGCCGGGCCGGGCGGGCTCGAGCCCAGCACGGTGGTGGATCTGAGTGGCGAGCGGCCCGAGGTGATCCGCCGTGGCGCGGGTGATGCACACGTTTTCGAGGACTGATCGGCTATGATGGGACGCATTCAACGGTCCACCCGGAGGTCACATTGAGCCAATCCCCCGCCCGTCGCGATCGCATCCTCTCGGGCATGCGCCCCACCGGCCGTTTGCATCTGGGCCACTACCACGGCGTCCTGCGCAACTGGACCGCGCTGCAGGCCTCGCACGAGTGCTTTTTCTTTGTCGCCGACTGGCATGCGCTGACCACGGCCTATGAAAACCGCGAGGTGATCTCGCAGAGCGTCTGGGACATGGTCATTGACTGGCTCGCCGCCGGGGTCAATCCGAATCTGTCCACGCTGTTCATCCAGTCGCGGGTCATGGAGCACGCCGAGCTGCATCTGCTGCTCTCAATGATCGCGCCGCTTGGCTGGCTGGAGCGCGTGCCCACCTACAAGGATCAGATCGCCGAGCTGCGGGACCGCGACCTGGCCACCTACGGCTTTCTGGGCTATCCGGTGCTGCAGAGCGCGGATATCCTCATCTACGGAGCGAGTGGCGTGCCGGTGGGCGAGGATCAGGTCTCGCACGTCGAGCTGACCCGTGAGCTGGCGCGGCGGTTCAATCACCTGTTCGGCCGCGAGCCCGGCTTTGAGGAAAAGGCCGAGGCGGCCATCGCCCGCATGGGCAAGAAACACGCCCGGCTGTATCGCTCCCTGCGACGACGCTATCAGGAGGCTGGCGACACCGACGCGCTCAGCGAGGGGCAGGCACTGCTCGAAAATCAGCAGAACCTCACCATCGCCGATCGCGCCCGTCTGGCCGGGTATCTCGACGGGGGCGGCCGCAGCGTGCTCTCCGAGCCGGAGGCGTTGTTGACCGAAGCGCCCCGCATGCCGGGACTGGATGGCCGCAAAATGTCCAAGTCCTATGGCAATACCGTGTCGCTGCGCGAGTCCGACGCCGACATCGATCGCAAGATCCGCACCATGCCCACCGATCCGGCCCGAGTGCGGCGCAATGACCCCGGCGAGCCCGAAAAATGCCCGGTCTTTGATCTGCACAAGGTCTACGCCGATGACGCCACCCGGCAATGGGTCGAGACGGGCTGCCGGTCCGCGGGCATCGGCTGTCTCGACTGCAAAAAGCCCCTCATCGAGGCGATGCGGGCCGAAGTAGCCCCGATTCGCGAACGCGCCGCCGAGCTTGAGGCCGATCCCGATTATGTCCAGCAGGTCATCAGCGACGGCTGCGATCGCGCTCGGCACGTGGCCCGCGACACCATGACCGAGGTGCGCTCGGCCATTGGACTGGACTACCGGGCGCGATGAGCATGGCGATGGTGCGGGGCGAGCCCTACGAGGCGCTGCCCCACGACCTCTACATCCCGCCGGACGCCCTCGAGGTGTTTCTCGAGACCTTCGAGGGGCCGCTGGATCTGCTGCTGTATCTGATCCGGCGCCAGAACCTGGATATCCTCGATATCCCCATCGCTCGCATCACCGATCAGTACATGCAGTATGTCGAGCTGATCAGCGAGCGCCGGCTGGCGCTGGCCGCCGACTATCTGGTCATGGCCGCCATGCTTGCCGAGATCAAGGCGCGCATGCTCATGCCGCGGCCGTCCACCGGGGACGACGAGGACGATCCCGACCCCCGTGCCGAACTGGTGCGACGGCTGCGCGAGTATGAGCAGTTCCGTGTCGCCGGCGAGCGGCTCGACGAGCAGCCGCGGGTCAACCGCGATGTGTTTCCGGCGCGGGCGGCGCACTCCACTGTGGCCGTGTCCCGCCCGGCGCCGGCGCTGGCGCTCGATGAGCTGTTCCAGGCCTTTGCCACAGTCATGGCCCGGGCGGATCTCAACACCCACCACGCGGTCCGCCGCGATGCCCTGTCGGTGCGCGAGCGGATGACCGAGACCCTGGCACGGCTGCGGCGCGAGCGGTTCGTGCCCCTGACCGAGCTGCTCGACCCGCGCGAGGGCCGGGCCGGTGTGGTGGTGACGTTCCTTGCCATCCTCGAGCTGCTCAAGGATGCGCTGCTCGATATTGATCAGCGCGAGGCCTTTGCACCGCTCTATCTGCGGGCGCGGGGCCGCGATGACGCCGGTGCCGAGTGGCCATGAGCGATCCGTCGCCGCCAACCGCCGAGGTCATCATCGAGGCGGCACTGCTCGCCGCCGGGACTCCACTCGACATCCCGCAGCTGCAGGCGCTTTTCGGGGACGATCCCCCGGACCGGGCGGCGGTCGAGGCGGCGCTCACGCGGCTCGATGCCCAGCTCGCCGGCCGTGGCGTGGAGCTGTGCCGGGTCGCCGGGGGCTGGCGGCTGCAGGTCCCGACCCGGTGTGCGCCCTGGGTGACGCGGCTGTGGGAGGAAAAGCCCGCGCGCTACTCCCGGGCGGTGCTCGAAACGCTTGCCATTATCGCCTATCGCCAGCCCGTGACCCGCGCCGAGATCGAGGCCATCCGCGGCGTGCCGCCGAGTACCGCGATCATGCAGACGCTCCAGGAGCGTGGCTGGATCCGGGTGGCGGGCCATCGCGACAGTCCCGGCCGCCCGGCGGTGTACGCCACCACGCGGGATTTCCTCGATCATTTCAACCTGGGCAGTCTCAATGAACTGCCGACACTGACCGACGCCGCCGAACAGGAAAGCGAATGACCTCGGAAAAACTACAAAAAGTCCTGGCCCGCGCCGGCATGGGATCGCGGCGCGAAATGGAGCGCGTCATTGACGAGGGCCGGGTCGAGATTGACGGACGCCGGGCGGGCCTGGGCGATCGGGTTGATGCGCGCGCCCGGATCCGCGTCGATGGGCGGCCCGTGACAGTGGCCGCTCGTAACCCGGTCGATCGGCAGGTCATTGCCTATCACAAACCCACCGGCGAGGTGGTCACCCGCCACGATCCGGAGGGCCGGCCCACCGTCTTCCGGCGCCTGCCGCGGCTGCGCACCGGACGCTGGCTGTCGGTGGGGCGGCTCGATATCAACACCTCGGGCCTTTTGCTATTCACCACCGATGGCGAGCTGGCCAATCGCCTGGCCCATCCCGCGTATCAGATGATCCGGGACTATGCGGTGCGGCTTTTCGGCGCGGTCGATGCGCCGTTGTGCGAGCGGTTGTTGAACGGCGTTGATCTGGACGACGGCCGGGCGGCATTCGAATCCATCGAGCCCCTCGACCGCGGCGAGCACGCCAATTGCTGGTACCGGGTGCGGCTGCGCGAGGGCAAAAACCGCCTGGTCCGCCGGCTGTGGGAATCGCAGGGCGTTCAGGTAAGCCGCCTGATCCGCGTGCAGTACGGCCCCTACGAAATGCCGCCGCGGCTGCGCGAAGGCCAGATCCGGGCCTTCAGCGCCGGCGAGGTGCGCGACCTGGCCCACCGCGTTGGCCTTGCCGAGGCGCCGACCGGGACCCGCGCGGCCGGGCGCCGGCCGTGACCGCCGAGGCGCGGGCGCTGCCCGCCCTGCTCGAGCGCCTCGGGCAGGCCTTTGGCCCGCAGCAGTGGTGGCCGGCGGATACGGCCTTCGAGGTGCTGGTCGGTGCAGTGCTCACGCAGAACACCGCCTGGCGCAATGTCGAGACGGCCATCGCACGCCTTCGCGAGCGGGGCTGGCTGTCGGCACCGGCCCTTGTCAACGCCCCGGTGGAGGAGCTGCGGGAGTGCCTGCGCCCGAGCGGTTACTACAACGTCAAGACCCGGCGGCTGCTCGCCGCCTGCCAGACCTGGCAGGTGCTGGGCGGCGAGGCGGGTATCGCGGCGATGACCACCCGGGCAGCACGCGAGGCCCTGCTCGGGGTCAAGGGGCTGGGCCCGGAGAGCGTGGATGACGTGCTGCTCTACGGCTTTTATCGCCCGGTATTCGTGGTGGATGCCTACACCCGGCGGATTTTTTCGCGGGTTGGCGTGGTGCCGGCTGATATTGGCTATGACCGGCTGCAGGCCGCGTTCGAGGCGGAACTGCCGCGGGACGCGGCGCGTTTTAACGAAGCCCATGCGCTGATCGTCGGACTGGGCAAGGATTTCTGCCGGCCGCGTCTGCCGCGCTGCAGCGCCTGTCCGCTGCAGCCGGTCTGCGATCATGGTCGATCCGTGGCGGGCGTGGGTTAGCGCTCGTAGGTGCCGATCAGTCGGCTCATGCCAATGACATGCGGCTCGACCTGCTCGAGGAACTGGCGCATGGTCAGTCCGGGCTCAAGCTGCAGCGCCTGATCCAGCGCCAGCACCCAGAAGTAGTAGTGATGCACGCCGTGACCTTCCGGCGGCATGGGCCCGCCATAGGTCTGGCGGCCGAAGTCGGTCACGCCGTGGGTATAGGCCTCGCTGCCTTCCTCGAGCGATGTCACCTCGGGGGGGATGTTGTAGTACACCCAGTGGACAAAGCCGTAGCTGCCCGGATTGATCAGCGGGGCGTCGGGATCGTGGCAGATGACCGCGAAGCCCTGCGTCCCCTCCGGAGCGCCGGTCCAGTGGAGTGCCGGTGCGATGTCTTCACCCTCACCGGTGTAGCGCACCGGAATGGGCTGATGGGGGCCGAACGCATTGCTGCGCGCCTGCATGGCCGAAAGGGCAAATCCCATGGGGTTATTCTCCAGTCCCGCTCGAATGTTGCGCATGCTTGCACTTCCGCCGGCCTTGTCACAAGCCGGCAATCTCTGTCAGCGCGACACCTGGTACATCGCCCCGTTGACGGGGGGGGCGGTCGGATCGAGCAGCGTTGCCAGCGCCCTCGCGGCGATGTCGGCCGTCGGTACCTCATCGACCGTCTCACCGGTAAAAAGTTGTCGCCGCAGGGTCGACTGGATGGCGCCCGGATCGACGCTGCAGCTGATCACCGGGTGGGCGGCGGAGTGTTCGGCCGCCAGGGTTGCCGCCATGCCCTCGACCGCCCATTTGCTGACGCCGTAGGCGCCCATCGCCGCCTGCCCGCTGCGCCCGGCCGCGTCCGAGACGAAGATCACCCGTCCGTGGCTGTCGCGCAGCAGCGCGAGCAGCGCCTGGGTCAGCAAAAAGGCGGCATTGATGTTGACGTGCAGGCATTTGAGCCACGCCTGAGGGTCGTAGAGATCCAGCGGCGATGGCGAGCCACAGTCCGCCGCGGCGTGCACCAGCGCATCAACACCACCCAGCGAGGCCAGCAGCCGGTCGGCCAGCTCGGCATAGTCATCCGGCCCGGCCCCGAGCATGTCCAGTGGATAGAGCGCCGGCTGGCCGTAACCGGCCGCTTCGATGCGGTCATGCAGCGACTCGAGCCCCTCAAGCGATCGATCCAGCAGCACCACCTCGGCCCCCTGAGCGGCCACCTGTTCGGCCAACGCGCCGCCGAGTGCGCCCGCGGCACCGGTAATTACGATCCGCTGCCCGCTCAGTCGGGTCGGGTCGAGGGGAGCATCGGCAGGGGCATACAGCGACTCGTTCATGTCAAGGCAGACTCCGGAAGGGGGTGGACTTTGTGGGGGCGCCGGGCGGTGCGCCAGGCCAGCCAGAGCTTTCGCAGGGGCGTGAGGTGGACCTGCCGCTCAGCGACGGCATAGCCGTCGGCGGCCAGGTCATCGAGCAGCCGCCGGTGCAGCACCGCCAGCACCAGTCCATAGGCCTGGGCGTGGCGCGCGGAATACGGCAGCCGGCTGATCGCGCTGTCAATAAACGCCCGCGCGCGGTTGCCCTGACGGGTCAGCAGATCGCGCACGGTATCGCTGTGGTCGGCCCCGAGCAGATCCTCGGTGCCAAGCCCGCTGAGGCTGAGTTCGTCCTCGGGAATGTACAAACGCCCGGCGCGTACATCGCGGCGCAGGTGACGAATCATGCGCGTCAGCTCCAGGCCCATGGCCAGGTCATGGGCGAACGGCGCCGCCTCGGTCCCGCTTGAGCCGCCCATGCGCCAGGCCATGTCGGCAACCGCCCCGCCGGCCCGATGGCAGTAGAGCGTCAGCTCGCGAAGCGTGGGGTAGCGCCCGTACTCAAGGTCCATGCGGCTGGCTTCGATCACCTCGCCGAGCCCGTCCATGTCGAGTTGATGATCGCGCAGTGCGGGCTGCAGGGCCTGGCTGACCGGGTGTCGGGGTTCACCGGCGGCGAGCCGCTCGAGCTCTTCCTGCCACCAGTTGAGCTTGACGGCGCCGACGCCCGCATCGCTCACCTCGCGGGGGATTTCGAGGACCTCGGCGCGATAGGCCGCCAGCGCCGTCAGTCCCGCTCGGGCGGCGGCCGGTGCAAACAGCAGCGCGTAATAGGTGCTGGAGCCGTCCGGCGCCACTTTGGCGCGGCAGTAGTCGAGCGGTTCCATCGCTCAGACCGCGCTGACTTGACGGTGAGTGGTGGTGGCATCGGCCACCCAGCGGAGCAGCTCGGCGGGATGACCGATCAGCCCGTCGGCGCCCCAGTACTCGACATGGTCGTCGCCGCTCAGATAGCCGTACAGCGCCACCAGTGTCATGGCGCCCGCCTGGCGTCCGGCGCGGATGTCGCGCTCGGTATCGCCCACTACCAGGCAGGCCGACGGGGCCAGATCGAGTTGCCGGGCGGCCTCGAGGATGGGGTAGGGGTGGGGCTTGCGCCGGTCCGGGTCGTCACCGGTGACCAGGCACGCCGGCCGGCCCGCATAGCCCAGATCGGCCAGCAGCGGTCGGGTCAGCCAGCCCGGCTTGTTGGTGACGATCCCCCAGGGGATGGCCGCCGCCTCGAGGGCATCAAGCATGGCATCGACGCCGGCGTAGGCGCGGGTGCGCTGGCTGACCGATTCGGCGTAAATCGCCAGAAAGCGTTCGCGCAGGGCGTCGAAGCCGGCCTCGCCCGGGTGGCGGTTAAAGCCCCGCGCGACCATGGGGATGCTGCCGTGGCCGACGGCGTGCAGAAATTCCGCGTCCGCAAGCGGGGGCAGGCCCTGCTCGTCACGCAGCCGATTGAGGCTGTCGATCAGATCCGGCGCGGTGTCAAGCAGGGTCCCGTCCAGATCGAGCAGCACGCCACCAGCCCGCTGCCCGGTGGGTGCACTCATGCTTCCTCCGGGCGCTGGCACTGGGCGAGGTAATTGACGCCGGTGTCCCCGCCCAGGGTGTACTCGCGGCTGAGCGGGTGGTAGTGCAGCCCGGTCAGATCCCGCAGGTCCAGCCCGGCGCCGCGGGCCCAGCGGCCAAGCTCGGCGGGGCGGATGAAAGCCCGGGCGTCGTGGGTGCCCCGCGGCAGCAGCCCCAGCACGCGTTCCGCCGCCACGACCGCCAGCAGCCAGGCGCGGGTGTTGCGGTTGATGGTCGAGAAAAATACCGAGCCGCCGGGGCGCACCAGCTGTGCGCAGGCCTGCACGATGGCGGCGGGGTCGGGCACGTGTTCGAGCAGCTCAAGACAGGTCACCCGATCGAAGGCCCCGGGTTGTTCGGCGGCCAGCGACTCCGCCGTCATGCAGCGATAGTCGACGGCGGCCGACGTCTCGCCGGCGTGGGCCTTTGCCACTTCAATGCTGGTGGCGGCCAGATCGATGCCCAGTACGGAGCGGGCGCCGCGCGCGACCAGACCTTCGCTCAATAGCCCGCCCCCGCAGCCAACATCCACCACGCGCTGGCCGCGGATGGGTCCGCTGCGACGCTCGATGTAGTCGAGTCGCAGCGGATTGATAGCATGCAGCGGCGCGAAGGGCCCCTCAGGGTCCCACCAGGCATCCGCGGCGTCGTCGAATTTGGCGATTTCATCCGCATCCGCATTCTGCTCGCGCATGGGGCCTGTCCGTTGGTGATCGGCTGACACAGTACAGAAATGGTAGCACGGCAACGCCCCCAAGCGCCGGATATGGGATACTGCCGGCCTGCCATCCACAAAAGGAGTGATTGCCATGAAAGCCTTGCCTCTGGGCCTTGCCCTGGCCGCCGCGCTTGGCACCGGTGCGGCGGGTGCCGCCAACCCGCAGGTCGTGTTCGAGACCACCGCCGGTGCTATCCGCATCGAACTGTTCGAGGGCGATGCGCCGGTCACCGTTGAGAACTTTCTCGGCTATGTCGATGACGGGTTCTACACCGGTACCGTCTTTCACCGGGTGATCCCGGGCTTTGTGATCCAGGGCGGCGGGTTCAGCGCTGATTTCGAGCGCAAGCCCACCCGCGAGGCCATCGTCAACGAGGCCGATAATGGCCGGCTCAACACCCGCGGGACGCTGTCCATGGCGCGCACCCGCGAAGTGGACAGCGCGACGTCGCAGTTTTTCATCAACCTCGCCGACAATGCCTTTCTGGATCACGGTGAGCGCGACTTTGGTTATGCGGTGTTCGCGCGGGTCGTCGACGGCATGGCCGTGGTGGATCGCATCGCCGCGGCCGAGACCGGCCGTCGCAACGGCATGGCGGACGTCCCGGTCGACCCCGTGGTCGTGGAGGGGGTGCGTCGGGTCGAGCGCGACTGATCGGCGGGCCTTGCCGGCCGTGCCGCCCCGGCCCGCGCGTGTTAGGCTGAGTGCTTAAGCCAAGCGAATTTCATGACGATCGAGATCCCCACCATGTCCAGCGTTGCCAAGGAAATCCTCCCGGTCAATCTCGAAGACGAGATGCGTCAGTCCTATCTGGACTACGCCATGAGTGTCATCGTTGGGCGCGCCCTGCCGGACGTGCGCGATGGTCTCAAGCCCGTGCATCGACGTGTGCTCTACGCCATGCGCGAGCTGGGCAACGACTGGAACCGGCCCTACAAGAAGTCCGCCCGCGTGGTGGGTGATGTCATCGGTAAGTATCACCCCCATGGCGATACGGCTGTTTACGACACCATCGTGCGCATGGCGCAGGACTTTTCCATGCGCTACCTGCTGGTGGACGGGCAGGGCAACTTCGGCTCCATCGACGGCGACAATGCCGCGGCGATGCGCTACACCGAGGTGCGCATGGCGCGGATGGCCCACGAGCTGCTTGCCGATATCGACAAGGAAACGGTCGACTTCGGCGATAACTACGATGGCTCCGAGCAGGAGCCCGAGGTGCTGCCCACGCGCGTGCCGAACTTTCTGGTCAACGGCGGCTCGGGTATTGCCGTGGGCATGGCCACCAACGTCCCGCCCCACAATCTGCGCGAGGTGGTGGACGCCTGCCTGGCGCTGATCGATGACGACAGCCTCGATGTCGAGGCGCTGATGGCCTATATCCCCGGGCCGGATCTGCCGACCCGCGGCATCATTAACGGCGTCGAGGGCATTCGCGAGGCCTATCGCACCGGACGCGGGCGCATGGTGATGCGCGCGCGCTGCCGCTTTGAGCACGACGCAGGCAACGGCAAGGCGTCGATCATCGTCGAAGAGCTGCCCTACCAGGTCAACAAGGCCCGACTGCTCGAGAAGATCGCCGAACTGGTCAAGGAAAAGCGCGTCGAGGGCATCACCGAGCTGCGTGACGAGTCCGACAAGGACGGCATCCGCATGGTCATCGAGCTGCGCCGCGGCGAGGTGCCCGAGGTGGTGCTCAACAACCTCTACCAGCACACCCAGCTCGAGTCGGTGTTTGGCATCAACATGGTGGCGCTCCACGAGGGGCAGCCGCGCCAGCATAATCTGCGCGACGTGCTGGATGCCTTCATCAGCCATCGGCGCGAGGTGGTGACGCGGCGGACGGTCTACGAGCTGCGAAAGGCGCGCGACCGGGCCCATGTGCTCGAGGGGCTCGCCGTGGCGCTGGCCAACATCGACGAGGTGATCGCACTGATCAAGGCCTCGCCCTCGTCGGCGGACGCGCGCACCGCGCTGGTCAGCCGCGACTGGGCACCGGGTATCGTCAGTGAAATGCTCTCACGGGCCGGGGCCGAGGCCTCGCGCCCCGAGTCGCTGGCGGCCGGCGTCGGCTGGCTCGACAACGGCTATCGCCTGACCGAGGCGCAGGCCCAGGCCATCCTTGATCTGCGACTCCATCGGCTGACCGGTCTCGAGCAGGACAAGATCGTCGACGAATACCGCCAGATCCTCGAGACCATCGCCGACCTGCTGGCCATCCTCGCCAGCAGCGAGCGGCTCATGGAGGTGATTCGCGACGAGCTGGCCACGATCCGCGAGCGCTATGGCGATGAGCGCCGCAGCGAGATCCTCGAGACCCGCCTGGATCTGTCCATCGAGGATCTCATTCCCCCGCAGGATGTGGTGGTCACGCTCTCCCACGGCGGCTACGCCAAGTCCCAGCCCCTCGATGTCTACCAGGCCCAGCGCCGGGGCGGCAAAGGCAAGGCGGCCACGCAGATGCGCGGCGAGGACTTTGTCGACAAGCTCTGGGTGGCCAACACCCATGACACGCTGCTGTGCTTTTCCAGTCGCGGCAAATGCTACTGGCTCAAGGTCTACGAGCTGCCCCACGGCAGCCGCGGCGCGCGGGGCAAACCCATCGTCAACCTGCTGCCGCTGGAGGCGGACGAGCGCATCAACGCGGTGCTGCCCGTCAGCGAGTTTGATGCCGATCATTTCGTATTCATGGCGACGCGCCGGGGCACGGTCAAGAAGACTCCGCTGGTGGACTTCTCGCGGCCGCGCGCCAACGGCATCATTGCCCTGAACCTGGGCGAGGATGACAGTCTGGTGAACGTCGGCGTTACCGACGGCCAGCGCGATGTCATGCTGCTGACCAATGCGGGCAAGGCGATTCGGTTCAACGAGTCCGAGGTGCGGCCCATGGGGCGCACCGCCACCGGCGTGCGCGGCGTACGGCTGGGAACCGATCAGGCGGTGATCCAGTCGCTGATCCTCGACGAGGGCGACGTCCTCACGGTCACCGAGAACGGCTTTGGCAAGCTGACGCCGGTGGCCGACTATCCGCTGCGCGGGCGTGGCGGCATGGGCGTGATCAGCATTCAGACGACAGCGCGCAATGGCGGTGTCGTGGGCGCGCTGCAGGTCACTCAGGACAACGAGATCATGCTCATCACCAACGGCGGTACGCTGGTCCGCACCCGCGCCGCCGAGGTCTCCGTGCTGAGCCGCAATACCCAGGGCGTCAAGCTGATCGCCCTGTCCGAGGACGAGGCCCTGGTGGGACTGGCTCGGGTCGAGGCCCTCGGCGAAGAGGCCGGTGCCGACGACACCCCCGCCGGCGATTAGCCCGGTCCGATACCCAATCAATCAATTAGCGGGAGCGCATTATGTCGCGTGTATACAACTTCAGTGCGGGGCCGGCGACCTTGCCGGAACCCGTCCTGCGCCAGGCCGCCGAGGAAATGCTCGACTGGCAGGGCACTGGCATGTCGGTGATGGAAATGAGTCACCGCGGCAAGGCCTTCGTGTCCATCGCCGAGCGCGCCGAGGCCGATCTTCGTGAACTCCTCGAAGTGCCTGACAACTACCGGGTGCTGTTCCTGCAGGGTGGCGCCACGGCGCAGTTCTCGGCGGTGCCGCTCAATCTCATCGGCGATGCCTCGAGTGTTGATTACGTCAACACCGGCAGCTGGTCGAAAAAGGCCATTGCCGAGGCGCGCAAGTACACGGCGGTCAACGTGGCGGCCGAGGGCGGCAGTGGTGATCCCATGGCGATCCCGCCCCAGTCCGAGTGGCAGTGCGATCCCAATGCCGCGTATCTGCACTATTGCGCCAACGAGACCATCACCGGCGTCGAATTCCCCGAAATTCCGGATGCCGGCGACGTGCCGCTGGTCAGCGATATGTCCTCGACCTTTCTCTCGCGGCCGCTGGATGTCTCGCGCTTTGGCGTGATCTACGCCGGCGCGCAGAAGAATTTCGGCCCGGCCGGACTCACCGTGGTGATCGTGCGTGACGATCTGCTCAACCGTGCCAGCGCTCAGGTTCCCGCGATCTGGGATTACCGCCGCCAGGCCGAGTCCGACTCCATGCTCAACACCCCGGCCACCTACAGCCTCTACATCGCCGGACTGGTATTCCAGTGGCTCAAGGAGGTCGGGGGACTGGCGGCCATGGGCGAGATCAACCGCCGCAAGTCCGCCCGGCTCTACGAGGCCATCGACCGCTCGGCGTTCTACCGCAATCCGGTGGCCCCTGATGCGCGGTCCTGGATGAACGTGCCCTTCGTGCTGGCCGATGACTCGCTGGATGCGACCTTCCTCGAGGAGGCCAGTGCCGCCGGCCTGGACACCCTCAAGGGTCACCGCTCGGTAGGCGGTATGCGCGCCAGCATCTACAATGCAATGCCCGAGGCCGGAGTGGATGCCCTCATCGACTTCATGGCCGACTTCGAGCGACGCCACGGATAGTCGAGACAACATGTACAAGATTCTGACCTTCAATAATATTTCGCCCCGCGGTCTGGAGCGCCTGCCGCGCGAGCGCTTCGAGGTGTCTTCCGAGATCCAGCATCCGGATGCGGTGCTGCTGCGCTCGGCCAAGCTCCACGACTGGGCCGTGCCCGAAACGCTCAAGGCGGTGGGCCGCGCCGGGGCCGGGGTCAACAACATCCCCATGGCGGCCATGAACGAGCGCGGCATCCCGGTGTTCAACGCCCCGGGCGCCAACGCCAACGCGGTTAAGGAGCTGGTGCTTGCCGGCATGTTCCTGGCGGCGCGGAACATCTGCCCCGCATGGGCTTTCGCCCAGACGCTCGAGGGCGATGATGCCGCCATGAACAAGGCCGCCGAGGCCGGTAAAAAGCAGTTCACCGGCTTCGAGCTGCCCGGGCGCACCCTCGGTGTGATCGGTCTGGGCTCGATTGGCGTCAACGTCGCCAATGCCGCCGCGGCGCTCGGCATGAACGTGGTGGGCTATGACCCCAAAATCACCGTGCGCAGCGCCTGGAACCTGCAGTCGGGCGTCTACCGCGCGCAGAGCGTCGATGAGGTGATGACCGCCTCGGACATTGTCACCCTGCATGTGCCCGAGGTGGACGAGACCCGGGGCATGATCAACGCCGCGCGGCTGTCGGCCTCGCGCGAGGGGCAGGTGCTGCTCAACTTTGCCCGGGCGGGCATTGTCGATGACGCCGCCATCATCAAGGCCCTGGACGAGGGCTGGCTCAGCCGCTACGTCTGCGACTTTCCGGCCGCCGCGCTCAAGGGCCATGACGGTGTGGTGGCGCTGCCGCACATCGGTGCGTCCACCGACGAGGCGCAGGAGAACTGCGCGATCATGGCGGCGGACGAGATCCGCGACTTTCTCGAAACCGGCAACGTCACCAACTCGGTGAACTTCCCCGAGCTCATCCTGCCGCGCAACACCGACGGCGACCGGCTGACCGTGGTCAATGCCAACGTGCCCAACATGCTCGGGCAGATCTCCTCGGCGCTTGCCGAGGCGGGGCTCAACATCGATGACATGTACAACAAGTCTCAGGGGGAGCTGGCCTACAGTGTGGCCGACGTCGGCGGCACGATCCCGCCGGCCGTCATCGAGCGGCTCCAGGGTATCGATGGCGTGCTCATGGTTCGGGTCATCTAGCGACGGACAGCGGGGGCGAGCGTGAGCGACGAAACGCTGAAGCGAATCCGGGCGCGCATCGACGCGATCGATGACCAGATCCTGGCGCTGATCAACGAGCGCGCGACGGCGGCCGGCGACGTGGCGGCGGCCAAGCAGGCCGCGGGCGAGTCCGCTGACTTCTACCGCCCCGCTCGCGAGGCGGAGGTGCTGCGGCGACTCCGCGATGACAATGCCGGGCCACTGGCCGATGCTGATGTCACCCGGCTGTTCCGCGAGGTGATGTCGGCGTGCCTGGCGCTGCAGCGCCCCCTGACCGTTGCCTTCCTGGGGCCCGAGGGCACCTTCACTCAGGAGGCTGCGCTCAAGCACTTTGGCCACTCCATCGTCAGCGCGCCCATGGACAACATCGATGCGGTGTTCCGCGAGGTCGAGTCGGGCGAGGCGGCCTACGGCGTGGTGCCCGTGGAGAACTCCACCGAAGGCATGGTCACGCACACGCTGGATCGGTTGCCGTCATCGCCCCTGCAGATCGTTGGCGAGGTGGAAATGCCCGTGGTGCACAGCCTGGCCACCACCGCCGCCGACCTGGCATCGATAGAGCGCGTCTACTCCCACAGCCAGGGCCTGGCGCAGTGCCGCTCCTGGCTCGACCGGCATCTGCCGGCGGTGGACCGCCTGCCGGTTGCGAGCACCGCCGAGGCCGCGCGGCTTGCCAGTCTCGATGACCGGGCCGCGGCCATCGCCTCGGAGGCCGCCGCCGAGCGGTTTGGCCTGCCGGTGCTGCAGGCGGCCATGCAGGACGGCTCGCGTAACGCCACCCGGTTTCTGGTGCTGGGCCGGGAAAGCCCCGAGCCCACCGGCGAGGACAAAACCTCGCTGGTCATCGCCCGCGAAAACCGGCCCGGCGGGCTGGCCGGACTGCTCGCGCCGCTGGCGCGCTACGGGCTGAACATGACCCGGCTCGAATCCCGGCCCTCGCCGGAGGGCATGTGGGAGTACGTCTTCTTTGTCGATCTGCTGGGCCATGCCGAGGATCCGGAGCTAAAGCGGGCGCTGGGCGAGATGCAAAAGCTTGCCAGTCTGCTCAAGGTGCTGGGTTCGTATCCGCGCTCGGTGGTCTAGGCCCGCAGCTTGAATACCCAGCCACGACGACTCTGCCTGGTGGGAGTGGGCCTGATCGCCGGATCGCTGGGCCTGGCCCTCAAGCGTGCCGGGGTCACCGAGCACATCACCGGGCTGGGCCGCGATCCGCAACGCGTGGCGCGGGCGCAGGCACTGGGTGCGATTGATCAGGCCTGCACCGATCCGGCCGCCGCCCTGGCGCAGGCCGATGCGGTGGTGCTGGGCGTGCCTCTGGGGGCCACCGCCGGGGTGATGCGCGAGCTCGCCCCGCATCTGCGCGACGACATGGTGATCACTGATGTCGGCAGCGCCAAGGGCTGCGTCGTCGACGACACCCGCACCGCGCTTGGCGAACTGCCGGCGGGGCTCGTGCCGGGCCATCCCATCGCCGGCACCGAGCACAGTGGCGTCGAGGCGGCCTTCGCCGAACTGTTCGATGGCCGCCGGGTGATTATCACGCCGTTCGATGGCAGCGCCCCGGACGCGGTCAGCGCCGTCGACTGGTTATGGCGTCAGGCGGGTGCCGAAGTGACCGCGATGTCCGTCGACCACCACGATCGCATGCTGGCGATCACCTCGCACCTGCCCCATCTGCTCGCGTTTGGTCTGGTGGACATGCTGGCCCATGAATCCGATCACGAGGAAATCCTCGGCTATGCCGCCGGCGGCTTCCGCGACTTTACCCGCATTGCCTCCAGCGACCCGGTGATGTGGCGGGACATCTGCCTGGGTAATCGCGACGCCGTGCTCGAGGCGCTGGGGCATTTCCGTCGCGATCTCGAGCAGCTGACCGAGAAGGTCGAGGCGGCCGACGCGAGCGGACTCGAAGGCGTATTCCGAAGCGCCAAGGCCACCCGCGACGCCCACAAACACGGATTCGAGCGCTGATGCAGTCAGGAACCCCCTCATGACCGAGACGACCGAACGCCGGTTTATCGTTGAGCCCGGCGGCACACTCACTGGCACGCTCGAGGTCCCGGGCGACAAGTCCATCTCGCACCGCGCTGTCATGCTCGGCGCCATCGCCGAGGGCGAGACCGCGGTCAGCGGCTTTCTCGACGGCGACGACGCCATGGCGACCCTCGCCGCCCTGCGTGCCCTGGGGGTTGTCATCGAGGGACCCGAGCAGGGGCGGCTGCGCATTCAGGGGGTCGGCCTGAGCGGGCTGCGGGAGGCCTCCGGGGCGCTGGATCTGGGCAATTCGGGCACCTCCATGCGCCTGCTTGCTGGCCTGCTCGCCGGTCAACCCTTCGCGAGCCGACTGATCGGAGATCGCTCGCTGATGCGACGGCCCATGCAGCGGGTCACCGAGCCGCTGACCCGCATGGGGGCAAGCATCGCCACCGAGCCGGACGGCACCGCGCCGCTGACGATCAACCCGGTGCCGGCACTCGAGGGGATCGACTACGCGCTGCCCATGCCGAGTGCGCAGGTCAAATCCGCGCTGCTACTGGCAGGCCTCTATGCCCGGGGCGACACGCAGGTAACCGAGCCGGCGGTCACCCGCGATCACACCGAGCGCATGCTCGAGGCGTTGGGCGCAGACGTGCGCGTGGCCGGATCGCAGATCCGAGTGCGCGTTACGGCCGGCCTGCGGGGCGGGCCCGTGGCAGTGCCCGGTGATATCTCCTCGGCCGCGTTCTTTCTGGTCGGCGCCTCGATTGCCGGGGCCGGCACGCTGACACTGACCAATGTCGGGCTCAATCCGACCCGCACCGGCGTTATTGATATCCTCCAGCGCATGGGCGCGCGCATCCACGTTGAACGCGAGCAGACCGGGGCCGGCGAGCCGGTCGGCACGCTGACCGTCGAGCCGTCGCGGCTACAGGGCATTGTCATCCCGCCCGATCGGGTGCCCCTGGCCATCGACGAGTTTCCGGCGATTTTCATCGCCGCGGCCTGCGCCGAGGGCGAGACCGTGCTTACCGGCGCGGAAGAGCTTCGGGTTAAGGAAAGCGATCGCATTGCGGTGATGGCCGACGGGCTGGCTACCCTTGGCATCGAGGCCGAGCCCCGGCCGGATGGCATCCGCATTGTCGGCGGGTCGATGCACGGCGGGCACATCGACGCCCACGGCGATCACCGCATCGCGATGGCCTTTGCCATGGCCGGGCTGATCGCCGACGGACCGATCCGCATCGACGGCTGCAGCGAGGTGGACACCTCGTTTCCCGGCTTTGTCGAGCGCGCCGGCGGCGCCGGCCTGCGGATTCGCAGCGAGACGGAGGCGGCATGACGATCCCACCCGTTGTCATCACCATTGACGGGCCCGGCGGCGCCGGCAAGGGCACCATCGCCCGCGCGGTGGCCAGCCGGCTTGGCTTTCATCTGCTCGACAGTGGCGCCATCTATCGGCTCCTCGCCCTGGCATCGTTACGTGACGGGATTGCGCCCGACGATCTGGCGGGGCTGACGGCACGGGCCGAGCATCTGGACATCGATTTCCGTGTCGACGGCGAGCACGCCGGCGAGGTGCTGCTCGACGGCCAGCCGGTCGGTAATGCCATCCGCGCCGAGGCCTGTGGCGAGCGGGCGTCGGTGCTGGCCGCCCTGTCACCGGTGCGCGAGGCGCTCAAGGCGCGCCAGCGAGGCTTTCGTCAGCCCCCCGGGCTGGTGGCCGACGGGCGGGACATGGGCACGGTCATTTTCCCCGGGGCGCCGGTCAAGATATTCCTCACGGCGAGCGCTGCCGAGCGGGCGCGGCGGCGACATAAGCAGTTGATGGAACAGGGTGTTACTGCTAATCTCGACGGTCTTCTGGCCGAGCTCGAGGCGCGTGACGCCCGCGATTCGCAACGCGAGACCGCGCCGCTGCGGCCGGCAGAAGACGCGCTCACCGTGGATACGACCGGAGCGTCGATCGACGCGGTGATCGAGACAGTGATGGAGCAGGCGAGAGCCTGTCTCCGCTAGGGGGTGTCGCCGGAGCGGCACCGTTTTTTTCAGCAACCAAAAGGATCGTCCTGTCGATCCCGGGTCAAATCATCCCATGAGCGAAAGCTTTGCAGAACTTTTTGAACAGAGCCTTGTACAGACCGACATGCGGCCGGGCTCCATTGTCACCGCCCAGGTGGTCGCCATCGACGGCGAGGACGTGGTCGTCAATGCCGGGCTGAAGTCCGAGGCGGTCATCCCGCTGCGCCAGTTCACCAATGAAAGTGGTGATGTCGAGGTCAGCGTCGGCGACGACGTGGAAGTTGCCCTCGACGCGGTCGAAGACGGCAGTGGCGAGACCCGCCTGTCGCGCGAAAAGGCCAAGCGGGCCCGTGCCTGGCGGGTGCTCGAGGCGGCCTACGAGGGCAGCGAGACCGTCAACGGCCAGATCAGCGGCAAGGTCAAGGGCGGGTTCACCGTCGATCTCGGGCACATCCGGGCATTCCTGCCGGGCTCGCTCGTGGATATCCGGCCGGTGCGTGATACCACCTACCTCGAGGGCAAGGAGCTCGAGTTCAAGGTCATCAAGCTCGATGCCCGGCGCAACAACGTCGTGGTCTCGCGCCGCGCGGTGGTCGAGGAAGAGTACAGCGCCGAGCGCGAGGCACTGCTCGAAAAGCTCCAGGAAGGGCAGTCCATCAAGGGCATCGTCAAGAACCTGACCGACTACGGCGCGTTCGTGGATCTGGGCGGGATCGACGGTCTGCTGCATATCACCGATATGGCCTGGCGCCGCGTCAAGCACCCCTCCGAGGTGGTGGATGTCGGCCAGGAGATCGAGGTCAAGGTCCTCAAGTTTGACCGCGAGCGCAACCGCGTCTCGCTGGGGCTCAAGCAGTTGGGCGAGGATCCGTGGGAGGCCATCGCGCGCCGCTATCCGGAGAGCAGCCGGGTGGTGGGCAAGGTCACCAACATTACCGATTACGGCGCCTTCGTCGAAATCGAAGAGGGCGTCGAGGGGCTGGTCCATGTCTCCGAGATGGACTGGACCAACAAGAACGTCAACCCCGCCAAGCTGGTCTCGGTGGGCGACGAGGCCGAGGTGATGATCCTCGACATCGACGAGGAGCGGCGTCGCATTTCGCTGGGCATGAAACAGTGCCAGCCGAACCCGTGGGACGAGTTTGCCGCCACCCGCAACAAGGGCGATCGCGTGACCGGCACGATCAAGTCGATCACCGACTTCGGGATCTTCGTGGGTCTCGAGGGCGGCATCGACGGGCTTGTGCACCTCTCGGATCTGTCCTGGAGTGACGCCGGCGAAGAGGCCATTCGCGACTTCCAGAAGGGCGAAGAGGTCGAGGCCGTGGTGCTGTCGGTGGACCCCGAGCGCGAGCGGATCAGCCTGGGCGTCAAGCAGCTCGCGCAGGACCCGGTCTCGCAGTGGGTGGCCAACCATCCCAAGGGCACCGTGGTCACGGGTACCGCCAGTGAGGTGGATGCCAAGGGCGTGGTTGTGGATCTCGCCGACGAGGTGCAGGGCTATGTCCGCGCCGCGGACCTGGCCCAGGAGCGCACCGATGACGCGCGCTCGCTGGTCGGGCAGGGCGACGAGGTCGAGGCCAAGGTCATGGCGGTGGATCGTCGCAATCGCATGATCAGCCTGTCGGTGCGCGCCAGGGACCAGCAGGACGAGCGTGAGGCGCTGGAAGGCTTTGGCAGCACCGGCGCGGCGGGCACGACCACGCTGGGCGACCTGCTCAAGGAGCAGATGGGTGACCGCGGCGACGATAGCTGAAGCCGTCGTCTGTGCCGGGGGCGCGTCGCAGCAGCGGCGCGCCGTCGGCGCGTTGACGGGGGTTGAGTCACCATGACCAAATCCGAACTGATCGATCGCATTGCCGGCCAGCAGCAACAGCTCGCGCAGCGAGATGTGGAGTTGGCCGTTAAAACGCTGCTCGAGCAGATGAGTGAGTCCCTGGCCGGCGGTGATCGCATCGAGATCCGCGGCTTCGGGAGTTTTGCCCTCCATCATCGGCCGCCCCGCATCGGGCGTAATCCGCGCACCGGCGAGCCGGTGTCACTGCCCGGCAAGTATGTGCCGCATTTCAAGCCCGGCAAGGCCATGCGCCAGCGGGTCGACGAGAGCGGACAGCGGGCCGCGGGAGAGGACGCATGAAGCGGCTCATCCTGCTGCTGCTGGCCCTGGTGGTGATCGCCGTGGGGCTGAGCTTTGCCATGCTCAACGCCGAGCCGGTCACACTCGATTTTTACCTCGGGGCGCTCTCCCTGCCGGTGTCACTGTGGCTGGTGCTTGCGCTCGCCGTCGGCGTGGCGCTGGGGCTGGGCGCGGCGCTGGGCATCCTCACCCGTCAGCGCTGGCAACTCACACGGCTTCGTCGCGAGGCTGCCTCCTCGCGCGAAGAGGTCTCGGAACTACGCAAGTTGCCGCTCCGGACCCACAACTGACCATGTGGCAGGCGCTCTGGCTGCTACTCCCGCTGGCAGCCCTGTCCGGCTGGTGGATCGGCCGGCGGTCGACCACCTCGGCGGCGCCGACCCCCCGGCTCCCCGCGGACTATTTTCAGGGGCTCAATTATCTACTCAACGAGCAGCCCGACCGGGCCATCGAGGTGTTCACTCGCATGGTCGAGGTGGACTCGGAGACCGTTGAGACCCATCTCACCCTGGGCAATCTGTTCCGGCGCCGCGGTGAGGCCGACCGGGCGGTGCGCATCCATCAGAACCTGATTGCACGTCCCTCGCTGACGCCGGAGCAGCGCGCCGCCGCGCTGGTGGAACTTGGCCGTGATTATCTCGCCGCCGGGCTGCTCGATCGTGCCGAAACACTGTTCACCGAGGTAATGGAGTTCCCCGACTACCGGGCGCAGGCCCTGCAGTCACTGCTTGAAATCTACCAGCAGGAAGGGGAATGGGAATGGGCGATCGCCACCGCTCAGCGCCTGCAGCGCGCCGACGGGCGTCAACTGCAGACCGAGATCGCGCAATTTGCCTGCGAACAGGTCGAGCGCCTGCGCCGTCACCACGGGGAGCCGTCGGCCATCCGCCAGACGCTGCGACGCGCCCTGCAGCTTGATCGCCACTGTGTGCGGGCGTCCCTGCTCAAGGCCGATCTCGAGCGCGATCAGGGGCGCTGGCGGGCGGTGATCAAGGCCGGTCAGGCGGTCAAGCACCAGGACCCGGCCTACATCCCCGAGGTGCTGCCGCGGCTTGAGACCGCCTATGCCGCCGTCAACGACCGGCGCGGCTTTCGCGACGAGCTCCGGCGGCTGCTGGAGCGTCACCCCACGGTGTCGGTGATCATCAAGCTCAGTGAGCTCATCGAGGCCGACGAGGGACGTGAGGCCGCGGTGGAATTCCTCGCCACGCAGCTTCGCGAGCGCCCCTCGGTGCGCGGGCTCAATCGCCTGATCGAGCTCAACATCCAGGACGATGACATGGATCAGCATCGGCACCGCGACCTGAAGGTCCTGCGCGAGGGTTTTCAGGCGCTGCTTGCCGATCGGCTGCCCTACCGCTGCGTGGCCTGCGGGTTTGGTGGCCGGCAGCTGCACTGGCAGTGCCCGAGCTGCCGCGCCTGGGCCACCATCAAGCCGCGCCGTGGACTGGAGGGCGAATGACCCCGGCACCCAACCTGATCGTTGCACTGGACTATGACGACCCCGCGGACGCCCGCCGGCTGGTGGCCGCCCTGCCCGCCGGACAGTGCCGGCTCAAGGTGGGTAAAACGCTTTTCACCCGCACCGGGCCGGCGCAGATCGAGGCCTGGGCGCGCGAGGGCTGGTCGGTGTTTCTGGATCTCAAATTCCACGACATCCCCAACACCGTGGCCGGTGCCTGCCGTGCCGCCGCGGATCTGGGTGTCTGGATGGTCAACGTCCACGCCCTTGGGGGGCCGGCGATGCTGGCCGCGGCGCGCGCGGCGGTGGATGCGCAGTCAGGGTCGGCGCCGCTGCTGACGGCGGTCACCGTGTTGACCAGCCATGACCAGGCCACGCTCGATGCCATCGGGCTGCGCGGGACACCCGCTGATGCGGTGACACGGCTCACCGGGCTTGCCACGGCCGCCGGCCTGGATGGTGTGGTCTGCTCGGGACGCGAAGCAGCTCAGGTGCGCGACACGGCGGGCGCGGATTTCCGTCGGGTGACTCCCGGCGTGCGGCCCGCCGACACGGCGCCGGGGGATCAGCATCGGGTGCTCACCCCGGCTGCTGCCATCCGGGCCGGCGCCACGGATCTGGTGGTGGGCCGGCCGATTACCGAAGCGGCCGACCCGGCTCGGGCCGTGGAGACCATTGCCACTGAGATGCAGGTCACAGCGAGGGCCATGGCCGATCGCTAGGCTCTGGGTGTCATTTGCCCAACCCAAGGAGCCTGCTATGACTGTTTCGCGTTCCCTCGGCCTGATGGCCGCCTCCAGCCTGTTCGCCGGTGCCGCAATGGCCAACACCGCACCGGTCAATGTCAACGAGGCCGGCGTCGACCGCCTTCAGCAGCTCAATGGCGTCGGCCCGGCCACTGCCGCGGCCATCGTCCAGGATCGTCAGGAAAACGGCCCGTTCGAGCGCATCGATGCCATGACCCGTGTCAACGGCATTGGCGAGACCACGCTTGAGAGCCTGCGCGAGTCGGTCACCCTCGAGTAAGCGTCGAGCGCCGGCAGGCCTGACAGGTCTGCCGGCTTGGTTTATGCTCATTTGCCTGATAATCAATCGTTAACGGGGAGTGGAGTGGCCAATGACACGACGAGTGCGCAAAGCGGTGTTTCCGGTTGCCGGCCTGGGGACGCGGTTTCTGCCGGCGACCAAGGCCAACCCCAAGGAAATGCTGCCCGTCGTTGACAAGCCACTCATTCAGTACGCCGCCGAAGAGGCCGTGCGGGCCGGCATCGAGACGCTTATCTTCGTGAACGGCCGCAACAAGCGCAGCATCCCCGATCATTTCGACAAGGCATACGAGCTTGAGACCGAACTCGAGGAGTCGGGCAAGCGAGAGCGGCTTGAGGCGGTGCGCAACATCGTCCCGCCGGAGGTGGCCTGCATCTACATCCGTCAGTCCGAAGCACTGGGCCTGGGCCACGCGGTGTCCTGCGCCGAACCGGTGGTCGGCGATGAGCCGTTTGCCGTCATCCTCGCGGATGATCTGATCGATGATGAGCGCAACGGGGGTTGCCTCGCGCAGATGGTGGAGCGCTACGACGAACAGCGCGCGAGCATCCTGGGCGTCGAGCGGGTGCCACCGACACGCACGGACCGGTACGGCGTCGTGGACACCGAAGCGGTCTCCCCGCGGCTGGGCCGATTGAAGGGCATCGTCGAGAAGCCGGCACCGGCCGAGGCGCCGTCCAACCTGGGGGTTGTCGGGCGCTACGTGCTCGACGGCACCATTTTTGAAAAGCTACGCGCCACCGCCCCGGGGGCGGGCGGCGAGATACAGCTGACCGATGCCATTGCCGCGCTGATGGGCGACGCCCCGGTTTTTACCTACGAGTTCGAAGGCACCCGCTATGACTGCGGGGACAAGCTTGGTTACCTGCAGGCCACCGTGGAATTCGGGGTGAAACACCCCGAGTTTGGCGATACGTTTGCCGACTATCTGGCGAAGCGCTGACCGGTCAGTCCACCTAGAAACTGTAGCGAAGCCGCAGATAGGCGTTGCTGTTGTCTTCGAGCTGGGTGTGGAACGTCCAGTCGTCCTCCCCGCCGAACAGATTGGCACCGAGGGTGCCGCTCAGCCGGTCACTGAACCGGTAGCGCGCCCGCGGTCGGAGATAGTAATCGGCATCCGAGGGCGAGTAGAAGGTGAACATCGACAGGGTCAGGTCCTGTCGCGGGCCCTGCCAGGTGAGGCGGTTGGTCAGCAGATGCCGGTACTGATCGGGCGCATAGCGTCGCTGTTCCGGCGACAGGGCATCGAGCAGGGCGTCGTGATCCTGCATCCACTCCAGCGAGTACTGCCAGCCAATCGTCAGATCCGAGACGGGTTCGTTTTCATAGCCCGCCAGCCAGCGCCACTGATCATTGGGCCGGTCGGGATCATCACCGCGGTCGTCCTCGCCGTGGTAATAGGCGGTCTCCAGGTTGGCGATGCCGCCGGCCACCGGGGCGCGTACGCTCGCTCCCAGCGATGACAGGCGCGGGAAGTAGGCCCTGCCATCGGCGTCCTGTGCGCTCGGCTGGTTGTCAAAGCCGTGATAGGCATAGCCCGCCAGCTCAACGCCATCCAGCGTTTGATAGACCCGTAGCGCCAGTTCGCTGTCGTCACCCGGGCTGTCGCGATCGCGCGGATCGAGCCTGGGCGGGGCCGCCACCCGCCGACCCGCCCGCGGGCTGAAGTAGGACAGGCGCTCGCCGGTGATGAACCGATTGGGGACCGCGCGCGGCATCCACACAACGTCGACATTGAGCGGGCCGAACCACGACAGTTTGAGGGCATCCGTCGGGGCTTTGAGGTACTCATCGCTGCGGCCGCTGAAAAACGCCGCATAGTCCTTGGGGAACAGGTCGTTGAGGAAGACCAGATCGCCCGTCCCCCAGGTGATGATCTGCCGGCCCACGACAACGTCGGTGCTTGCCGTCAGCCGGCCGGCCAGGTTGGCTTCGCGCAGATCCCCGCGCCCGCCGTCCTCAACGCCGTCCAGCCAGACATCGCCCTTCACGGTGGCGGTGTAGTCGCCCAGTTGCCGCTCGCCTTCGAGCTGCAGCCGGGTCTCGGCCAGGGTGAAATCCTCATCGGTCGCCGGGTCGGACTGCAGACGCGGCGCGACGGCACCTTCGATAAAGCCGTACCACTGCCAGCCGGTCTGATCCTCGGCCCAGGGATCATCTCCCCAGCCCTCGTCGTCCCAGCCCGCATCGTCGTTCTGCGCGCTGCCGGACCCCGGCAGCAGGCAAGCCAGCGCAATGCCGAGCAGTAATCGGGTGCGGATGCGTTCAGCGGAATGGCGCATGATCGAGTGCCTCCCGCGCTCAGTCGCGGCGCAGCCAGTCCCGCGGCGGGTTGCGCAGCGAGCGCTCGCTGAAGATGTCCGCCGGTATGCCGATGTCGTATTCCGAATAGCGGAACTGGGTGACGGTATAGCCGCCGCTGTCCAGATCCGTCATGCGGGTCTCGGTCCCGGTGGGATAGCCGTCGATGGTCTCCACCTCGGTCACCTCCATGCGCCGGTAGACCTCGCCGTCGGCGCGCTCGTATTCGGTGCGCATGGGCAGCAGGGTGTCGCGATTGATGCGCGTGCGATAGCGGGCGAATTCGACCGCATCGGGGTCCCGCGGCGTGCTCTCGATGAGATAGGCCTCATCGGTAGTCTCGACCAGTGTGTGGCGGTCCTCGCTCACACCGCGCCCGGAAATATCCTCGTAGTAGAAATGCGAGCCGACAAAGCTCGTGCGCTTGTCGCCGGCGGCGATGCGCTTGACCAGATCCAGCGCCGGTAGATACAGCCAGCGGTCATCGCGCTCGCCGACGTGTTTTTCCACCCGAAAGACCGTGCCGCGGATATCCGCCGGTCGGCTGAACACCACCAGATAGCGCTGCTCGCCACCGTCTTCGACATCCTGGCGCAGCAGCGTGAACTGCCGGCGCTGGCGGTTGCCATTGCCATCGACAATCATCATGCGCGCGGCGGATCGGCCGTCATCGCCGGCGTAGTACGATGCCTGGTTGGCGGCTTCGACAATCGCCGTGGCATCGGTCATCTGGGCCTGGGTGGCGCCGGCCAGCAGCCCGGCGGCCAGCACCAGGGCAAGTCTGAGTGTAGGGGTCATGAGCGCTCCTGCGTCGATTCATCGTGGCGGGGGGCGGCATCCGGCATCAACCGCGACCGCCCGAGGGACAGCATGGCCGGCAGCAGGACGATCGAGGCAAGCGCCGAGGCCGCCATGATACTCGCCAGAAAGAGGCCGACCGTGTTGTAGGGCACCAGCGGCGCCGCGAGCAGCGGCGTAAAGCCGAGCGCGATGACAATGGCATTGCGGCTAATCGCGCGGGCGGGCTCGTCGAATACCGATCGCATGCTCTGCATGAATCGGCCGGTCCGGCGGTAGGCCTCGCGGCTGCGCTCGATGAAGTGGATGGCAAAGTCCACCGACAGGCCCAGCGTCAGCGACGAGAGCACCGCAATGGGCATGTCATAGGCCTTGCCGATAAGCCCGATCACGCCATAGATGAGCGCGATGCTCACCGTCATCGGCACCATGGCAAGCAGGCCAAAGGGCAGCGAGCGGAACAGCGCGAGCATCATCACGGCCACCATGACCCAGGCAATCGCCAGGCTCTGGGCCATGCCCTTGACCATGGCGTCCTGCCAGACGACGTTGATGTAAGTGAGCCCGCCCCAGCTCATGCGCACGCCCTCGGGCAGCGGATTGTCCGCGACATAGTCCTCGGCGCGCTCGACCACGGCCTGCATGTCCCGGTTATCACCGCTCGAGAGCTGCAGCCACAGGTTGGCGGCCTGATAGTCCGGGGTCACCATCCGCCAGAGATCATGCGGGCGGTGCGAGCCCTGAAAGCTCAGCAGTGTCTGCGCCACGCCACGGCGCGACGCGGGGATCTGGTAGTCCGCCGGTTCGCCGCTGCGCAGCTCGCGATAGACGGTGCGGACCAGATTGGTGAGGCTGTTGACCTTGCCCACCTCGGGTGTTTCCACCAGTGCCGCCTCGAAGTCGGCCATGTAGCTGAGCACCTCGGGGCGCTGGAAGTAGTTGAGGGCGCCGCGGGTTTCATCCACCGCCGTTAGCAGTGATTCCCAGTAGGGGACGGCGGCGGCGTTGGCGCTGAACAACCGATCCGAGAGGTCCGAGCCGAGGGCTTCGAGCTCGGCCTCGAAGGTCTCGCTGTCCCCGCGTGCCGAGGCCCGCATCCGCTCCCACGGCGCGCGCAGCGCCACGCCGTCCTGCGCGGCATCGTCGAGGATCGCCGTAGCCGTCTCGCGCAGGCGTTCGGGGGCGTCCTCGGCCACGTCCGATTCCAGCCGCAGGTAGGCGCTGTAGGTGCCGGCGAATTGCTCGTTGAGCACCCGGTCGGCCACCCGGATGCGGTGATCCGGCTGGAACCAGCGGACCGGGTTGTCATTGACGACGATCTGCGTAATACCGTAACCGGCCACGAGCAGCGCGACCGCAAACCCGCCGACCACCCATCGGGCATGTCGCACCGCCTGTCCCCCCAGAGCCTGCAGACCCCGGGCAAGGGGCGTGTCCTCGGGATTGCGGCGACGGCCGGCCGCCTGCATGGCGATCAGCCGCTCGGGCTTGAGGCACACCACGTAGGCCGGGATGAAGACAATGGTCAGGACAAACGCCAGGACAATGCCCGCGCCCACGAAAAGCCCGAACACCTGAACCGGCGGGATCGGGGTGAACGCCAGCGAGGCAAAGCCGATCCCCGAGGTGATCGAGGTATAGAGCATGGGCTTGAACAGATGGCCCATGACCGATTTCATGGTCTCGCGCGCGCCCCGCTCGGGGCGGTAGCGATCGGCAAACTCCGAGATGATATGCACCGAGTCGACCACCGCGATGGGCATGAGAAAGATCGGGATCATCGAGCTCATGATGTGCACGGTGTAGCCCAGGCCGATCAGCGTGCCCATGGTGGTGAGCACCACGGCAAAAGCCATGAGCATGGGCGCGACCACCAGGGTCACCGAGCGGAAGAAGCCCCACATCAGCGCAAAGATGACCAGCGCGGCCAGCGGCGCGGAGATGGCCATCTGAATGAACATCTCCACGCCGAAGGTGTCCTCGGCCACCGGCAGACCGGTAATGTGATAGTCATCAGCGGTGTCGAGCCCCGCGATCAGGTCCTCGATCTCGCCGGCAATGCGGTGGCTCTGGTCCTTGGATTTGATGGGCACATACAGCGCGGTGGCCTCGCCATCGCCCGAGATGAGGGTGTCGCGAAAGAGCGGCAGATCGAGTGTCGCCTCGCGAATGCGGTTGGCCTCGGCCTGGGTTGATGGCGGGGTGTTCATCATCCACTCGAAGCGGATGGTGCCGGGACCGGCCTGAGCGATATTGTCGACGCTGGCCAGCGAGAGCAGGTCCCGCCGGATCACTCCGTCGATGTCGGCCACCGCCTCGCTCAGTGCATGAACCGCCGCGAGTGAGCGTGGATTGAATACGCCGTGTTCGTGCTGCTCGTTAACCACCCCCACCACGATCATGTCATGGAGGTTGAACTGATCCTTGATCACGTTGTGACGGACCCGATCCGCCTGGTCGGTGGGCAGCATGTTCTCGGGATCGGTGTCGATCTCGATGAGCGGGATCAGCGCCGTTCCCACGAGCGTGATCAGCAGCGTGAGCGCAAAGACCCAGCGCGGATGATGCATGGCAAGACTGGCAATGCGGCGACCCATGAGGACTCCCGATCCTTGAAAGACAACTTACTGTATGAGTATATGCTCATATAGTAACGGAGATGAACGATGACTGCTATCGATCCCCAGCGCCCCGAGACCCTGGAGCTGATCGCCCAGTATTTCCGCCTCCTCGGCGATGCCCAGCGCCTGGGTATTCTCCACTGCCTGCAAAGCGGCGAGCGCACGGTGGGCGAGATCGCCGCGCACACCGCGAGCAGCCCCTCCAATGTCTCCAAGCACCTCGCCACGCTGCGCACGGCCGGGCTGGTGGGACGCCGACAGGCCGGGAATCGCGCCTATTTCGAGATTACCGCGCCGTTCATTTTCGATCTGTGTGATCTTGTCTGCAGCGGCGCCCGCGATCGGATCGCCCGCGAGCAGGCGAATCTGCCCGCGCCCTGATCCGCCATCCGCGCCGCAGTTGCGGTATACTGGCGGATCAATCGAAACAAAGCCGTCGAGGGATGCTGCGCATGGCCGATCCAGCCGTCGGTGGACCGCGAACCGAGTCCGCGATCCAGGTGCACGCCGCAACCAAGTCGTTCGAGCGGGGCGTCAGGGCGGTCGACGCCGTCGATCTTGACGTGGAAGCAGGGGAGTTCTTCACCCTGCTGGGGCCTTCGGGATGCGGCAAAACCACGCTGCTGCGCCTGCTCGCCGGCCTCGAGCAGCCCGACAGCGGTCGCATCACCATTGGCGGGCGAGTCATGGACGGCGTCCCCCCGCACCGGCGCAGCGTCAATACCGTGTTCCAGTCCTATGCGTTGTTCCCGCACCGCAATGTCCGCCGCAATATCGGATTCGGCCTTGAAATGCAGGCGGTTGCCGCAGCGCAGATCGACGCGCGCGTTCGGCGTATCGCCGAGCTTATCGGAATCGACGACCTGCTCGATCGCGAAATCGCTCAGCTCTCCGGCGGCCAGCGCCAGCGCGTTGCCCTGGCCCGGGCCATCGTCAACGAGCCGGATGTGCTGTTGCTCGACGAGCCACTCTCTGCCCTCGACGCTGACCTGCGCGGGCGGCTGCAGCTGGAGCTCAAGCGCCTGCAGCGTCAGCTGGGCATGACGTTTGTATTCGTCACCCACGATCAGGAAGAGGCGATGGTGATGAGTGACCGCATGGCGGTGCTCGACGCCGGGCGGATCGCGCAGGTGGGCACCCCCGATGCGATCTACGAGTCGCCGGCGGCGCTTTTCGTGGCCCGGTTCATGGGCCATCAGAACTTCGTGCCCATTCACGGCCGTGACGCCCACGGTGTCGATACGCCGCTGGGCCGGCTCGAGGGCGTGTTCGGCGCCGGCGATCAGCTCCTCCTGCGCCCGGAGACCATCCGCCTGGATGACGAGGCGAAGACCACGCCCAACCGCTTCGAGGCCGTGGTCGAGGAGCGTCTTTACCGCGGTGGCACCACGGAGTATCGGCTGGCCTGCGAGAGCGTGCGGTTGCTGGCAAGCCGCGCCAATCGCGGTCAGCCCGCCCACCAGGTCGGTGACCGGATCCACGTCGGCGTCTCGCCGCGTGGCACGACGACCCTGACGGATTAAGGGGCCGTATCGATTGTCCGGACTGCGTCGCGATACCCGCTATCTGCTGGCCACTACCGCCCCCGGGGTGTTTTTCATTGTCGTCTTTCTCGTTCTGCCCAGCGCTTACCTGGTGGGCATGGCCTTTCTCAGCAATGGCTCGTACGGCCTGCCCACCGGGCCGCTCACCCTGGACGCCTTCCGTGAGCTTGCCGGGTTCGGCTTTCTGGGCTGGAGCCCGGGCAATCTCTACACCCTGATCCGCTCGGTATGGCAAAGCCTGCTGGCGACGGCGATTGTCATTGTCATCGCCTATCCGGCGGCCTATACCATCAGCCGCCAGCCAGTCCGCTGGCGCGCCGTCATGCTGCTGGCCGTGGTGGTGCCGTCATGGACCAATCAGGTGATCCGCTCGGTGGGCTGGATGAATATCTTCGCGCCGGACACCGTGGTCTCGGAGCTGGCGGTGCGGATCGGCCTGACCGAGGCGCAGATGGGGCTGTTCCCCTCGCAGTTCGCGGTGATTGTCGGGCTGGTCTACAACTTTCTGCCGTTCATGGTGTTGCCGCTCTACGCGGCGTTCGAGCGCCTCGATATTGAGCAGGTCGAGGCCGCCCGCGATCTGTTCGCCTCGCCAGTGGCGGTGTTCCGGCATGCGGTCTTCCCCCAGACCCTGCCCGGGCTGATGGCCGGCACGGTGCTGGTCGCCATCCCGGCGTTTGGCATGTACGTGGTCACCGAACTGCTCGGCGGCGGCAAGGCCACCATGATCGGCAACCTGGTGGCCCGGCAGTTCGTACAGGCCAGTAACTGGCCGCTGGGCGCGGCCGGCGCGATCATCATGATCGTGGTCACGCTGGTGGGCCTGAAGGTGTTGCGCGATCTGGGCCGGCGCGTGGGCGGCGATCGCGAGGTGCTGTTATGAGCGAGCGACGCCTGGCGGTGGGACTGCGTGTTTTCTGGTATCTGCTGCTCGCGTTTCTCTACGCGCCACTGGCGGTGGTGGTGTTCTTTTCGTTCAACGCCATCAACTCCTCGGCGCGCTTTGGCGGGTTTTCGCTGACCTGGTACGAGCAGCTTTTCAGTAACGACGCCATTATCGGTGCCCTTGTGAATACCGTGGCGCTGGCGCTGACCTCGTCGCTGATCGCCATCGTGATCGGCGGGATGCTGGGCTACGGCTTCTATCGCTATCGGCTGCGACGGCTCAGCTGGCTTATCTGGCTGATCTATCTGCCCATGGTCATGCCCGATATCATCTTCGGGATTGCCGAGATGATCTTTTTTATCGCCATCGACGAGCGCCTGGGCATTCTCGCGCCCGGGCTCGGCACCATGATCATCGCCCATGTCACCTTTCAGGTGCCCTTTGTCGCGTTGCTCGTCAACGCCCGGCTGCTCGGTCTCGATCCGCAGCTGTTCGAGGCCGCGCAGGATCTCTACGCCTCGCCGTGGCAGCGCGCGCGCTTTTTTCTGCTGCCGGTGCTCGTGCCGGCCATCGTCTCGAGCTTTCTGCTGGCGTTGACGCTTTCCATTGACGATTTCGTCATTAGCTTTTTCACCGCCGGGCCCGAGAGCACCACGCTGCCCATCTACATCTGGAGCGCGATCAGAAAGGGCGTCACCCCCGAGGTCAACGCCATCGCCACGCTGATGATCGCCAGTGTCTTTGTCGTGGCCGTGATCAGTCTGCTGGCCCAGCGACGGCCAAACGCCTCATCCACCCCCAACAGGAGCGCCTCATCATGACGCATCCAACGTTACGGGCGAGTCTGCTCGCCGCCACGCTCGCCGCCACCGGTGGCGCCGCGAACGCCCAGTTCGAGGGCGAGACGCTTTATCTGTTCAACTGGTCGCAGTACATGGACCCGGCCATCATCGAGCAGTTCGAGTCGCGCCACGACGTCGAGGTGGTGCGCAACTACTTCAACTCCAACGGCGAGCTGTTCACCAAACTCCAGGCCGGCGGGGACAGCCAGTACGACGTCATCGTGCCGTCCAACTACTACGTGCCCCGGCTGATTGACAGTGGACTGGTGCAGCGTCTTGATCACGATCAGCTGCCCAATCTGGACAACCTGATGGACTCGTTCATCGACTCGGCCTTCGATCCGGGCAATGCCTACAGTGTGGCCTATCAGTGGGGGACCACGGGGCTGGTCTACGATGAATCCGCCCTCGGTGATGTCCCCAACAGCTGGTCGGTGCTGTTCGACCCGGCGGTCAACCCGGATGCCCCGTTTGCCGTGCCCGAGGACGCTCAGGTCAGTCTGGGCGCGGCCTGCGCCTATCAGGGCCAGGGCTATGACTGCACCGGCCGTGATGCCCTTGAATCCGCCGCGCGGCAGGTCCTTGAGGCCAAGCAGCGGGACAACTTTGCCGGTTTCGTGCAGGGCACCCCGATTCTACAGCAGCTGGTGCGCGGATCCGTCGCCGCCGGGATGACCTTCAATGGTGATTACCTGTTCTACAAAAGCGAGGACCCGGAAGGCTTCGAGGACATCCGCTTCGTCATCCCCGAGGAAGGGGCCGAACGCTGGGTGGACAACATGATGATCCCGGCCAATGCGCCCAACCCCGAGCTGGCGCACGCGTTTATCAACTACATCCTCGAGGCCGAAATCGGTGCCCAGCTATCGAACTGGAACTATTACTCAAGCCCCAATGCGGCGGCCTTGCCGATGCTTGACGACGTGCTGCAGGCACCGCCGGTGACCCCCACCGACGAGCAGATGGCGCGGCTGACGTTCATCCCCAGTCTCAAGGGAGAGTCGCTGGAGTTTCTCCAGCAGATCTGGCGCGAGGTGGAGTCGCGCTAGCGCCGGCTTAGGGCGCCCTGTCCGCTGGCCGGCGGGCGGTGCCCATATAGAGGATGGTGGTCAGGGGCAGCCGGCCAAAGGTCAGGTCCCCGCGGCGGTTGATGCCGCGGGGGCCGAGGCCGGTGAGCGGGCCCGGCGCCAGCCCCGCGCCCGTCAGTGCACGACGCAGCTCGGCGGGCTTGATGAAAAGCGCCGGGTCGTGGGTGCCACGGGGTAACAGCCGCAGGATGTCCTCGGCGACGGTAATGGTGGCGAGTCGGGCCAGGGCGTTGCGGTTGATGGTGTCAAACAAAAAGCAACCGCCGGGACGCAGCACGCGCTGCACTTCGGCAAGCACCTGATCAAGATCCTGCACATGCTCGAGCACATCGACGCAGACCACCGCGTCGAAGCCTTGATCGGGGTAGGGCAGGGCCTCGCCTACGCCGGTGGTGTAGTCAATGGCCCGGCCCGCCGCCCGGGCATGCTGATCCGCGGCGGCGATGGCCCGGGCGGCCGGGTCGATGCCGCTGACCCGGGCGCCGCGGTCATCCAGTGCTTCGGCCATGAAGCCGCCGGCACAGCCCAGATCGAGCACGGCACGATCCCGCCAGTCGACCTGGCGGTCCATCCACGCCAGTCGTCCCGGGACCAGGTTTTTCAGGGTCCGCACCCAGCGGATATCGTCCGACCACCACTGATCGGCGACGTCGTCATAGATAGCCAGATTATTGCGCATTGCGATCCTCGGCTCGGCGGTGCCAGCGGGGCAGAGCGTAGGGTACCGCGGCTTTGTAGCGGGCGAATCGCTCCCCGTAGCGGGCAGCAAAACGACGCTCTTTCAGGCGCGGGGCCAACAGACAGTAGGCAGTATAGCTGATTGCCAGCAGGAGCTGATCGGGGGTCCAGACCGGCACGGTCCAGAGCGTGAGCGCGAAGGCCACATAGATCGGCTGGCGGATCACCCGAAACAGCCCCCGGGTGGGCATATCGGGAAAGGCGGGTTTGATCCGTGCCAGCAGCGACATCCACCCCAGCGCGCCGGACTGCACCTCGACACCGGCATCAAAGCTCGCCTTGCTGAGCATCAGCCACGCCAGTGCGTAGGCCGTGACTATTGCCCCAAAGGCAGCGCCCTCGGCCCGCCACCAGACAATGCCGCTGGGCGTCCACAGGGTGAAAAGTGCCAGCAGCTGCAAAGCCGCGATCAACGCATAGGTGGTGGTGGCAAGCGTGCCGCCGTGCGGGCCGGGCACCAGCCGACTGAGCCAGCGCCCGCCGCGACGGGTCAGCAGCAGCGAGTGGGCGAGCGGGAATTGCAGGATCAGCAGCGCATTCACGCCCCAGGCCCAGGGCTGGGGGACGCGGCCAAAAGTCGCGCTCATGCCGTGGAACATGGCGATCATCATGGCAAGCACGCCGCCGGCAAAGACGAGATGTGTCACGATACCCATACCGAGTGCCAGAGCAATACGGCCCGCCCCCGACGGCGGGCGCAGGGCCGCGCTGATCAGTTGCAACATTCCGGCGAACCGCGGGTCCGAGGGCATGTACGCACTCCAGAGCCAATCCTCGTGCACGCATAAGACCCCGGCGGAGGCCCCAAAGGTTCCCCGGCCACAACAAAAGGGATCACAGCGAATGACAGACGAGCGCCACGACTGGGCCCGATCACTGGACGGGCTGCTCGACCAGGCCTGGCGGCGACTTGGGCGCGGAGTGGCCGACCGACGGGCAGCGGCGCGACACCCCACCCTCGCAACCATCGATGCCAACGGCTGGCCCCAGGCGCGGACGGTGGTGCTGCGCGCGGCCGATCGAGCCACCTCGCGGCTGACCGTCTACACCGACCGCAAGGCGGGTAAAGTCGCCGAGCTGTCACACACGCCCCGGGCGGCGGTGCATGTCTGGGATCAAAGCGCGCACCTGCAGATCCGCGCCGTGACCGAGGCGGTGATCCACACCGCGGACGCGGTGGTCGAGATCTGGCGCGGGCTCTCGGCGCACGCCCAGCGCTGCTACGGCTTTCAGCCGGCGTCGGGCCAGCGCATTAGCGATGCGCTCGATTATGAGGTGTGGCCTCAGCCCGAGGATTTTGCGGTGATCGAGCTGGCCATCACGCACCTCGAGGTACTGCACCTGGGTCACCGGCATCGCCGCGCCGGGTTTGATCGCTCGCAGGACTGGGCTGGGCAGTGGCTGGTGCCGTAGCGCGCGTCAGCCATCCGCTGTGGCAATAAGAACGCGAACCAAGCCCTGCGCCCGGTGCGAGGCGCCGGATGACGTGCTCTACCGGTGTCGGTACGACGGCCGAGCGGACTGGGTTTTTTTATGCAAAGCTTGTCTGCTCAGCGTTAAGGGGCGCTTTCCGGATACCTATCAGTACGGCGGGACCTGGAAGCGGAATAAGCGTTAGGGTTCGAGGTAGTCGCGAATCCCAAGCATCGCTTGCAGACCAGAGCGATTGCTCATGGACGGTTCGGTTATCGAAGCGCCCACCTGGGTGTAGACCTTCGATGAATGCGGTGTCTGGGGGGAGTCAAAAGGGGGGGGTGAGCCGCGGATCTAATTGGCTCCCCGGGACGGATTCGAACCGCCGACCAAGTGATTAACAGTCACTCGCTCTACCACTGAGCTACCGGGGAATCGCTCGTTGGCTCGACGCGTAGTCTAGCGTTTTACGCCACGCCGTCAACCGGCGCGGCGCATCAAAACCGCCCTCACTCGCGCCCGAAGACACCCTCGAGGCGATCCATGGCCTTCTCCAGATTCTCCATGCTGGTGGCGAACGAGATCCGGGCATGACCGGGTGCGCCAAACGCCGTGCCGGGCACCAGGGCGACGTTGGCCTCGGCGATCAGGTACTCGGCCAGAGCGGTATCACTGTCGACGGCGTCAATGGCGGCAATGGCACCACTCACATCGGGGAAAGCGTAGAAAGTGCCGTCACCGGCGATGCAGCTCACGCCCTTCATGGCATTGAGCCGCTTGACCACAAAGTCGTGACGCTCGCGGAATGCCTTGACCATGGGACCGATCACGCCCTGATCGCCATTGAGTGCTGCAACGGACGCAGCCTGCGAGATTGAGCTGGCGTTGGACGTGCTCTGCGACTGGATCTTTTTCATGGCACCGATCACGTTGGCGGGACCCGCCGCGTAGCCGATTCGCCAGCCGGTCATGGCGTAGGCCTTGGAGACGCCGTTGACAACCACCGTGCGCTCGGCCAGATCGGGGCAGGCCAGGGCGATGTTGCTGAACGGCTCGTCCGTCCAGAGGATCGGCTCATAGATATCGTCACTGGCGATGAGCACATCCGGGTGACGCCGCAGCACCTCGCCCAGGGCCTCGAACTCGGCCCGGCTATAGGCGGTCCCCGTGGGGTTGGAAGGGCTGTTGAGCACCACGATGCGGGTGCGATGGGTGATGGCGGCTTCGAGCTGCTCGGGCGTGATCTTGAAGCGCTGCGACTGATCGGCCTCGATAATCTGCGGCACGCCGTCGGCAAGCAGCGCCATGTCCGGATAGGACACCCAGTAAGGCGCCGGGATGACCACCTCGTCGCCGCTGCCGAGCACGGCCATGAACAGGTTATAGAGGCTTTGCTTGGCGCCCGAGGACACCAGGATCTGGTTGGCGTCGTAGGTGAGCCCGTTGTCGCGTTCGAATTTGGCCTGAATGGCCTGCTTGAGCGCCGGGGTCCCGTCCACCGGGGTGTAGCGGGTCTGCCCGGACTCGATCGCCTGCACGGCGGCGGCACTGATATGATCGGGGGTATCAAAATCCGGTTCACCGGCGCCCAGGCCGATGATGTCGTGACCGGCCGCGCGCATTTCCGCAGCGCGCGCCGTGACCGCCATGGTCGGCGACGGCTTGACGCGCCCGACCCGCTCAGAGAGTTCAATAGCCAAGGATGGTCTCCATTTACATCGTTTCAGCGAATGATACGCCAAACCGTACAGGACCTGCATTGCCATGACCGACGAGACACTGCGTTTCCAGCTGCAGAGTGACTTCGAGCCGGCGGGCGATCAGCCGGCGGCCATCGAAACCCTGGCCAACAGCCTGCACGCGGGCCACTCGCATCAAACGCTGCTGGGTGTGACCGGCTCGGGCAAGACCTTCACCATGGCCAGCCTCATCGCCAGAGAGCAGCGCCCGGCGGTGGTGCTCGCGCCCAACAAAACGCTGGCCGCGCAGCTCTATGGCGAGATGAAGGCGTTTTTCCCCAATAATGCCGTCGAGTACTTCGTCTCCTATTACGACTACTACCAGCCCGAGGCCTATGTGCCGGCCTCGGATACGTTTATCGAGAAGGACGCCTCGGTCAACGAGCACATCGAGCAGATGCGCCTGTCCGCGACCAAGGCGATCATCGAGCGCCGCGATACGATTATCGTGGCGTCGGTCTCCTCGATCTACGGCCTGGGTGATCCCACCGCCTATCTCGAGATGGTGCTCAACCTTGCGGTAGGCGAGCGCATTGATCAGCGCCAGATCCTTCGCCGCCTGGCGCAGTTGCAGTACGCGCGCAACGACTATGACTTTGCCCGGGGCAACTACCGGGCCCGCGGCGATGTCATCGATATCTTCCCCGCCGAGTCCGAGGACGAGGCGGTGCGCGTTGAGCTGTTCGACGACGAGATCGAGAGTCTGGCCTGGTTTGACCCGCTGACCGGCGAGGTGATGCGGCGGGTGCAGCAGCTGACCGTCTATCCCAAATCCCACTACGTCACGCCCCGCGACACGGTGTTGAGCGCGGTGGAGAAGATCAAGGTCGAGCTCGCCGAGCGCCTCGAGCAACTCCAGGGCGCCGGCAAACTGCTCGAGGCCCAGCGCCTGGAGCAGCGCACGCGCTTTGACCTGGAGATGATGCAGGAGCTTGGCTACTGCAACGGTATCGAGAATTACTCGCGCTACCTGTCAGGACGCGGACCGGGTGAGGCGCCGCCGTGCCTGTTCGACTATGTCCCCGACGATGCCATGCTCTTCATTGACGAGTCGCATGTCACCGTCTCGCAGGTCGGTGGCATGTATCGCGGCGACCGGGCCCGCAAGGAAACGCTGGTGGAGTATGGCTTTCGGCTGCCATCCGCCCTCGATAACCGGCCGCTGAAGTTCGAGGAGTTCGACACGATCGCGCCGCAGCGGATCTATATCTCGGCAACGCCCGGCCCTTACGAAAAGCAGCACTCCGGTGCCGTGGCCGAACAGGTCGTCCGGCCCACCGGGCTGGTGGATCCGGCCATCGACGTGCGCCCGGCGAGCAGCCAGGTGGATGATGTGCTCGGCGAGATCACCGAGCGCAGCCAGGCCGGCGAGCGGGTGCTGGTGACCACACTGACCAAGCGCATGGCGGAAGACCTGACCGAATTTCTGGCGGAAAACGGGGTACGCGTGCGCTACCTGCACTCCGATATCGACACCGTCGAGCGCACCGAAATCATCCGTGATCTGCGCCTGGGCGCGTTCGACGTGCTGGTGGGCATCAACCTGCTGCGCGAGGGACTGGATATCCCCGAGGTCTCGCTGGTGGCGATTCTTGATGCCGACAAGGAGGGCTTTCTGCGCGCCGAGCGCTCGCTGATCCAGACCATCGGCCGGGCCGCCCGCAATGTGAATGGCCAGGCGATTCTGTATGGCGATCAGATGACCGATTCGATGAAAAAGGCCATCGACGAGACTGAACGGCGACGCGAAAAGCAGATGGCTTACAACGAGGAGCACGGCATCACTCCGCAGGGCATCCGGAAGGCCATCGCCGATGTGATGGAGCGTGGCGGGGCCAGCGCTCCGGACAGCGCCGAGCATTACGCCCAGGTGGCTGACGAGGCCAAGGCCTATGCCGAGCTGAGCACCGCTCAGGCGGTCAAGCGCATCAAGGAGCTGGAGCAGAAGATGCACCAGCACGCCCGCAACCTCGAGTTCGAGGAGGCGGGCAAGCTGCGCGACGAGGTCAAGCGCCTGCAGCGCCATGCCCTGGGTGAGCCCGACCGGGACAGCGCCTGATAAAGGGGGTCACTTCGCGCCGGTAAACGCGTCCAGCATTGCCTCGATGTTTGCCGGATCGATGCCACGGGTGATGAAAACCAGCCGGGTGCGGTGATCCTCGCTCGGCCACTCATCCAGGACATCGATGGGGTGGAGGATATGCTGGACGCCATGGACGATTACCGGGCGGGCGTAGCCCTCGACATTGAGAATGCCCTTCACCCGCAGCAGATCCTCGCCAAGCGTCCCCCGCAGGATGTCGAGCCAGGTCTCGAGGACCATCACCGCAATGGGGGCATCGCGCACGATACTGAACGCGCGGATGTCGTCACTGTGACGGTTCACATCGTGGTGGTGATGATCGTGGGCGTGATGGGCGAGGTCTATCGCCGCGTTCTGGTTCTGCAGCCAGCGCTGGACCTGCGCCGACTTGGTGTCCGGGTCGTACAGCCCCAGCGCCAGTACCGCAGCCGGATCGACATCGCCATGCCGGGCAAGAGCGCGCCGGGCGAGGGGATTGAGCGAGGCAAGGCGACCGCGCAGCGATTCCAGTGCGGCATCGTCGGCCAGGTCGGTCTTGCTGATCAGCAGGGTATCGGCCACCGCCGCCTGCTTGATTGACTCCTCGTGAGCCTCAAGGGTGGCTTCGCCATTTGCCGCATCGATCACGGTGACCACCCCCTGCAGCTCAAAGCGCCGGGCGACGCTTGGCTCCGCCATCAGGGTGTGCAGAATCGGTGCCGGATCAGCAAGGCCGGTGGTTTCGATGACCACCCGGTCGAACCAGCACTGACCGTTACGCGCGAATCGGCTGGGCGCATAGCGGAGTGTTTCGACCAGATCGCCGCGGATCGAGCAGCACAGGCAGCCGCTCGACATCTCGACATAGGTGGCATTCTCACCGCCTTGGGTGACGAGATCATGGTCGAGTCCGATTTCACCGAACTCGTTAACGAGCACCAGTGTTCGGTCCATGGCGGGGCGCTGCATCAGGGTATTGAGAACGGTGGTCTTGCCGCTCCCGAGAAAGCCGGTTACGACGGTTACGGGAAAGGCGTCGCGGGTTTCGCGCATGGGGCAATCCTGCCTTGACTGTCGAACAATGAGTGTTACGTTATAACATAATTATTTCATCGGACGGGAACGCTCATGGCTCTCACACCCACCCGCTCAAGCCTGCTCTGCCTGGGTGGCATGGCGCGCTCACTGCTTGCCATTGGTGCCGCCGCGCTGTTGTGGACGGGTTTTCTCTGGGCCACGGGACGGCTGGGCAGCCTGTGAGCGCGGCGGTGCAGTTCCGTAATCTGACGCTTGGGTATGACCGTCACCCCGTCGTCCATCACCTCGACACGGCCATCGATAGCGGCAGTCTGACCGCAATCGTGGGGCCCAACGGGGCCGGGAAGTCGACCCTGCTCAAGGCGATGATGGGCACGCTCCGCCCACTCGAGGGCAGCGTTGCGCTTAATGCGGTTGAGCCGGCGGATATTGCCTATCTGCCCCAGCAATCGGCGATCGATCGCACATTCCCGATTGCGGTGGCCGACCTGGTGGCCATGGGGCTGTGGCGCGAGACCGGCGCGTTGGGGACGGTGCGTAAATCCCAGCGGCGCCGCCTGCATCAGGCCATTGCCGCCGTGGGGTTGTCGGGTTTTGAGCGACGGCCCATCGGCGCGCTGTCCGGCGGGCAGATGCAACGCGCGCTGTTTGCCCGACTGTTGTTGCAGGATGCGCGGCTTTTTCTGCTTGACGAGCCGTTCACGGCGATCGACGCCCGCACCATGAATGATCTTCTGGGCGTGATCCGGCGCTGGCACGGCGAGGGGCGCACCATTCTGGCGGTCCTGCATGACTTTGAAACCGTTCGCGCCCATTTCCCCAACACGTTGATGATTGCGCGCGAGCTCATCGCCCATGGCAGCACCGAGGCGGTGTTGACGGCGGCCAATCAGCTTCGGGCGCGCACGATGGCCGAGGCGCCCGACCCGGATGCCGCTGTGTGTGATCGGAGATCGGCATGATCATCGAGGCGGTCATCCAGCCATTTGCCGAGTTCGGCTTTATGCGCCGCGCATTGGTGGGATGCCTCGCCATCTCCCTGGGGGCAACGCCCGTGGGGGTCTTTCTTATGCTGCGGCGCATGAGCCTGACCGGTGATGCCATGTCGCATGCCATTCTCCCCGGCGCGGCCATTGGTTATCTCATCGCCGGACTGTCGCTGGGCGCCATGACCCTCGGCGGGCTGATCGCCGGGATGCTCGTTGCGCTGGTATCGGCGTTCATTTCCCGAGCCACCGCGGCGGGCGAGGATGCCAGCCTGGCGGCGCTTTACCTCATCTCGCTCGCACTGGGGGTGCTGATTGTCTCCATGCGGGGGAGCAACGTGGATCTCATGCATGTGCTGTTCGGCACTGTGCTTGCGCTGGACGACGGCGCGCTGGTCCTCCTGTGCTCGATTGCCAGCCTGTCGGTGATCACGGTGGCCGTGCTGTTCCGCCCCCTGGTGCTCGAATGTGCCGATCCACAGTTCCTGCGCTCGGTCAGCCGCCTGAGTGCAGTCACTCATTTCACTTTTCTCACGCTCGTTGTCCTCAATCTCGTCGGCGGCTTTCACGCGCTCGGTACGCTCATGGCGGTGGGCATCATGATCCTGCCGGCGGCGGCCGGCCGCTTCTGGGTCAGCAGCCCCGGCGCGCTGGTGGGCATCGCCGTGCTCATCGCCATGCTCTCGAGCATGAGCGGTCTACTGCTTTCCTATCACTACAGCTTCCCATCCGGCCCGGCAATCATTCTGGTGGCGGGCCTTTTCTACACCCTGTCGCTGGTCATCGGGCCGTTTGGCGGGGTGTTGCCACAAATGATGCCGCGCAAACATCTCAACGCCTGAATTAAGGAGCATCGCATGCGTACCAACCACTCACTCGCACTGGCCGCGACGGGCGTCGCCCTGTCGCTGCTCGGTCCGGCCGCCGTGCCGGCCCAGACACCCACACCCGTGGTCGCGTCCTTTTCCATCCTCGGGGACATGGCCGAGCGCATTGGCGGCCCGCAGGTGGACGTCGTCACGCTGGTGGGCCCGGGCGGTGACGCCCACGTCTATCAGCCCACCCCACAGGCGGCACAGGCGGTCTCCAACGCCGAGCTTTTCATCGTCAACGGCCTGCAGTTTGAGGGCTGGCTGGATCGTCTGGTGGATGCCTCGGACTTTACCGGCCAGCGCGTCGTGGTCACCGACGGCGTCGAGCCCATTGCCTTTGGCGAGGCCGCCGACGCATCGGCGGGGCATAGCGACCATGGCCATGAGGGTCACGACGATCATAGCGAGCCTGATCATGCCCATGAGGGTCACGACGACCATGACGAGCCTGACCACGGTCATGACGATCATGGGCACGATCATGGGCACGATCACGGCGCTTCTGACCCGCACGCCTGGCAGAGTGTGCCCAACGCGATCATCTATGTGGAAAACATAACCGCCGCACTGGTGGCGGCCGACCCGGCGCATGCCGATCGCTTCGAGCAGCGGGCCCAGCGCTACATCGCCGAGCTGGAGGCACTGGACGAGCGGATTCGCGCGACGATCGCGTCATTGCCAGCGGATCAGCGCACCGTTGTCACCTCCCATGACGCCTTTCAGTACTTCGCTGACGAGTACGGTCTGACCTTCTTCTCGCCCCAGGGAGTGAGTACCGAGTCCGAGGCGTCGGCCGGGGACGTGGCCGCGCTCATCGAGGCCATGCGTGAGCGCAATGTCTCGGCGGTGTTTTTTGAGAACATCACCGACACCCGGCTGCTCGAGCGCATCGCCGATGAAACCGGTGCCCGCATTGGCGGCACGCTCTATCCGGGCGCGCTTTCCGGTTCCGACGGGCCGGCCCCCAGTTATATCGAAATGATGGAACACAACGCCGAGACCCTCGAGCAGGCGCTCGGCGCTGATCACGAGGAGTCGCAGTCATGAACGGTAAGGTACCGGTCACGGTTCTCACGGGGTTTCTCGGTGCCGGGAAAACCACCCTGCTCAATCGCATTCTCACCGAGCAGCACGGCAGAAAATACGCCGTGGTGGTTAATGAGTTCGGGGAGACCGGCATTGATAACGACCTCGTTGTCGATGCCGACGAGGAAGTCTTCGAGATGAACAATGGTTGTATCTGCTGCACCGTGCGCGGCGATCTGATCCGCATTCTCGGGGGTCTGATGAAGCGCGCGGATTCGCTGGACGCCATCCTTGTCGAGACCACCGGCGTGGCGGATCCGGCACCGGTGGCGCAGACGTTTTATGTCGATGAGGATGTCGCCGAGAAGACCCGACTCGACGCGGTCATTACGCTCGTCGACGCCGCGCACTGCGAGGAACAGCTCGAACAAAGCCACGAGGCGCCGGAGCAGGTCGCCTTCGCCGATATCGTACTGCTTAATAAAACCGACCGGGTGGACGCGGCGACGCTCGCCCGGATCGAGACGCGCATCCGTGGGATGAATCCGTACTGCCGGATCATTCCCACCGATCGCTGCGATGTGCCCCTCGATCAGGTGATGGGCCAGAGCGCCTTCGACCTTGAGCGGGTGCTCGAGATCGAGCCGGACTTTCTCGACAGCGATCATGACCACAGCCATGACGACGCGATCACTAGCGTGACGGTCCAAGCGGACCGGCCGCTCGACTCCGATCGCTTCCAGCGCTGGTTCTCAGCGCTTTTGCAGGAGCATGGCCAGGATATCCTGCGCTCAAAGGGCATCCTTGATCTCGATGGTGAGCCCCAGCGCTACGTTGTGCAGGGGGTGCATATGCTCATGGAAAGCGACTTCATGGGGCCATGGCCCGCCGACGAGGCCCGTCGCTCGCGGCTGGTATTCATTGGTCGCGGCCTTGAGCAGCTTGATCTGGAGAGAGGATTCGCGGCATGTCAGGCGGCGTAGAGCGCGTGGATGGCCTCGACGGCGGATTTCCGCGCAGTCAGCTCGAGCACGACGGCGAGCTGATCCGTACCGGTGCGCCGGTGACCGGGGTGGTCGGACTGGGCGAGGTGATTGTGACCGCCCATGGCGATGGCCGGTTGCGGTTCTTTGGTGCCGATCAGCCGCCGGTGATCGCGCCCGTCCATGACGGCGTCATTCTCTCCATGGCCCGTGCCGGCGCGGATCGCGTCGTCACCGGCGGCGAGGACGGCGCGTTTCGCGAGACGGCGACCGACGGCACGACCACGCTGATTGCCCGGCTCGGCCGGCGCTGGGTGGACTGTGTGGCGGCGCATCGGCGCACGGGTCATAAGGCCTGCTCCGTCGGTGCCCGGGTCTCGGTGTGGACCCGGGCAGCGCCGGAGCCTGTCGAGCTCGAGCACCCGAGCACAGTGGCCGGGCTGGCCTTTGATCCCACCGGTACGCGGCTCGCAGTGGCGCATTACGGCGGGGTCACTCTCTGGAGCCAGTCGGGGACGGAGTGGCGCCCGGACCGGCTGGAGTGGGCGGGGTCCCATGTCTCGGTGGCCTGGAGCCCGGACGGCGCCTATGTCGTGAGCGCCATGCAGGAAAACGCCCTGCATGGTTGGCGGCTGCATGACAGCCTGCACATGGCGATGTCGGGCTATCCCGCCAAGCCACGGGCGAGCGCGTGGGTGGGGTCGCGCCCCTATCTGGCAACCAGTGGCGCCGATCAAATCGTTGCCTGGCCGTTCGACGGCGAGGACGGGCCGATGGGCCGGGCACCGATTGCGGTTAACTACGCGGGCCCCGCACTGGTGTCGGCCGTGAATGGCCTGCCGGGCACGGCGGTGGTGTTCGCGGGACTCGACGATGGGGCGGTGTTAATGAGTGATCTCGAGGAAAAACCCCAGGCCCTCGTGCTGCGCGGGACCACCGGCGAGGCGGTGACCGGTGTGGCTGCTACGCCCAGTCTCTCGCATCTGCTGGTCGGTGATTCGGCCGGTACGGTATTGTGGGCACCGCTCAAGGCCTGATAGCCATCGCCCGGGGCGGTAAAGACGAAAGGAAGTCCGAAATGGCAAACGACAACGACGCGCATTCCCAGCACCTGCGCCAGCAGCAGGATCACTATCGCTGGCGCCAGGAGCACCGCGCCGCGCTTGCGCTATTAAAGCGTGCGGAGGCGAAAATCCTTGACCACGAGGCGGTGATCCTGGCCCATGAGGCCGAGATTGCACGCCACGAAGAGCAAATCGCCCATGGTGACGCCCACGCCGAGGCGCCGCCGGCGGGCGAACATGGTGAGTACACCGCCCGGCACGAGGGCGGCGCGGAAAACCACCAGGGCCTGCTGGATGCCATCCGGCGGATCGAAGCCTATCTCTAGGCGCCCGGCTTGACGCTGAACCCCGGGGCGAGCCCCGCTACGGTCGATCTGACCGCCGTGATCGTCGCCATCATCGACGGCGAGCCCTGCATCCTGACGGTACAGTCCGGCGTGACGGGCCCGGATACGCTGCCCTGCGGCCCCCTGCAGCCCGACCACCGGACCCTGCAGGCGGGGTTGCGCAGCTGGGTCGAGGTGCAGACCGGGCTGCGGCTTGGCTACATGGAGCAGCTCTACACCTTCGCCGACCGCAACCGGGCCGGGGGGGATGAGGGCCCGACCGACCAGGAGGTCCGCCCGGTCTCCGTGGCCTATCTGGCCCTTGTCCACGACGCCGACCCGCAGACCGGCCGGGCGACGGCCTGGCAGCCCTGGTACGACTACCTGCCATGGGAGGACTGGCGGACGGAGCGCCCGCCGATCCTCGAGCACTTGATCGCGGAGCTGCGCCAGTGGCGCGATCAGGCTCCCAGTGCGCACAAGCGCCGGCGGCGGGCCGAACGCCTGCGGCTGAGTTTTGCGACCGCCGCCACGCCCTGGGACGAGGAGCGCTCGCTGGAGCGCTACGAGCTGCTCTACGGCGCCCGCCTGGTGGCCGAGGCCTGGCATGACCAGGGCCGCGAACCGCCGGCGCCGGTGGCCGCCCGCACCGACCGGTCCATGGCAACGGACCATCGCCGCATCCTGGCCACCGCCATGGGCCGGCTGCGGGGCAAAATCAAATACCGGCCGCTACTGTTCGAGTTGATGCCGGCCACGTTTACCCTGCTGCAACTGCAACGCACCGCCGAAGCGCTGTCCGGGACGCGCCTGCACAAGCAGAACTTTCGCCGGCTGGTCGAGCGCCAGCAGCTTGTCGAGCCCACCGGGCAGCGTGAATCCCGCACCGGGGGACGGCCGGCGCGGCTCATGCGCTTTCGACCGGCGGTCACGCTGGAGCGCCCGGCACCGGGTGTGGGCATCAAGGCCGGCGCCCGTAATCCGCGCCGGTCTTGATTGAACTTTCCCCGCCGGCTTATGCTCCCAGAAAGCATAAGGCCTTTTTCGTTGGCGCAATTAATGCTCACTTCGAGCATAAGGAGCCGTGTCATGGCAGGGGTAATGGAGCAGACGGCCGCGGCCGAGCAGCGCTTGAAAGGGGTGATTCCACCCATGGAATGGCCGGTGCTCGAGCCCGATATCGACGCCATCCATCGACTCAAGGCCGAGCGCAACGCGGTCATCCTGGCGCACAACTACCAGACACCGGAGATCTTCCACGGCGTCGCCGATATCGTGGGTGACTCCCTGGCGCTGGCGCGCCGGGCGGCCGAGACCGACGCCGATGTCATCGTCCAGGCCGGGGTGCATTTCATGGCGGAGACCTCGAAGCTGCTCTGCCCGCAAAAAACCGTCCTCATCCCGGATGCGGCCGCCGGCTGCTCGCTGGCGGAATCCATCAGCGCCGCCGATGTGCGCGCCCTGCGCGAGCGCCACCCCGGGGTCCCGGTGGTCAGCTATGTGAACACCTCGGCCGCGGTGAAGGCGGAGTCCGACATCTGCGTGACCTCGGGCAACGCGGTGGCGGTGGTGGAGTCACTCGGCGTGGATCGGGTGATCTTTCTGCCCGATGAGTACCTGGCGCATTACGTCGCGCTTCAGACCGATGTCGAGATCATCAGCTGGAAGGGCCATTGTGAAGTCCATGAGCGTTTCAGCGGCGAGGAAATCCGTGAGTATCGGGCGGTCCACGATGATCTGATGGTGATTGCCCACCCCGAGTGCCCGCCGGAGGTACTCGACGCCGCGGATGAGGTGGGCTCCACCGCGGCGATGATCAATGCGGTCAAAACCCGCCAGCCGCGCCGGGTGCTCATGGTCACGGAGTGCTCGATGAGCGATAACGTGGCCGCCGAGGTGCCCGAGGTGGAATTCGTGCGGCCCTGCAATCTGTGCCCCCACATGAAGCGGATTACCCTGCCAAAGATCCGCCATGCCCTCGAGCAGCTCGCCCCGCGGGTCGAGATCGAGCCGGGCGTGGCCGACCGCGCCCGCGAGGCGGTGACACGGATGCTGGCGGTCCAGTGAGTCGCGGCATGACCCCGGCGCCGGTGATTGTTGTGGGGGCGGGGATTGCCGGGCTGGCCACGGCGCTTCGCCTTGCCCCGTTGCCGGTGCGCATTCTGACCGCCGGGGCCCTGCGCGAGAACACCGCCACGGCCTGGGCCCAGGGCGGCATTGCCGCGGCGGTGGGTGAGGACGATACCCCGGCGCTGCACCAGGCCGACACCGAGGCCGCCGGCGCGGGTCTGGTGGACCCGGCGATCGCCCGGGCGGTCACGGCAGCCGCCCCGGAGTGCCTTGAGCAGCTCGAGCGCTGGGGCACGCGGTTTGATCGCGACCCGCAGGGCGACTGGGCACTGGGTCTTGAGGGCGCGCACCGGCGGCACCGGGTGGCGCATGTCGGCGGCGATGGCAGTGGCGTGGCCATCCTCAATGCGCTGATCCAGGCGGTTCGGGCCACGCCGTCCATCACCGTGCACGAGAAAACGCCGGTAACGGGGCTGCTGCGCGGTCGGGACGGCATTCAGGGTGTGCAGCTGGCCAACGGCCGGTTGCGGGGACGCGCCGTGGTGCTGGCAACCGGGGGACTCGGCGGGCTCTATGCCCACACCACCAACCCTCTCGGCGCCGTCGGCCAGGGGATCGCCATGGCCGCCCGGGCCGGGGCCACCATCGCGGATGCCGAGTTCGTCCAGTTTCATCCCACGGCGATGGCCGTGGGGCGCGATCCCATGCCGCTTGCCACCGAGGCGTTGCGCGGCGAGGGCGCAACCCTGGTGGATGGCCGGGGCAAGCGGCTGATGGCCGATACCCCGGGCGGTGATCTGGCCGCCCGCGATGTGATTGCCCGGCGGATCGATGCCACGCTTACCGCTGGTGGCCGGGTCGATCTCGACGCGCGCAGCGCCATTGGCGGCGCCCTTGCCGGGCGCTACCCATCGGTGGATGCGGCCTGCCGTGCGGCGGGCATCGACCCGGCCCGCGAACTGATTCCGATCCGTCCGGCGGCGCACTATCACATGGGTGGCGTTGCCGTTGACGCTCAGGGACAAACGCAAGTCCCCGGCCTGTGGGCCTGTGGTGAAGTGGCCTGCACCGGGTTGCACGGTGCCAATCGATTGGCAAGCAATTCACTGCTCGAAGGACTGGTTTATGCCCGCTGGATTGCCGAGGACATTGCCGGCTCGAGCGCCCGGTTCGCCTCCGGAGCGGGCGATGCGCCGCTGCCCGCTCCCCCCAGCGCCCCGCGGGTAGCGCCCTGGATTCGGGCGCTGATGAGTGGCTCGGTGGGTGGTGTGCGCGATCATGAGGGGCTGTCGGACGCCATCGATGCCTTGTCCGCCGTCGCCTTTGACCGGGACGACCCCCAGGCGGACCCGGCACTCGCGGCCCTTTTTGTCGCCACCGCTGCCGAGCGCCGCCGTGAGAGCCGCGGTGGGCATCTGCGCCGGGATTATCCGCACACGCAAACTCGCCCGACGCGGACAGCGCTAAGGCTGGACGAACTCAGCCCACGCTCGTCGACGGCGGTGCCTGCGCCGGCGCATCGGGCAGGCGGTGAATCATGACCGGCGCAGCGGCGATGCCCGCCCCGCAACTGACGAGCCTGATCCGATCGGCGCTGGCCGAGGATCTGGGCCGCGCCGGCGATATCACCAGCAACGCCGTGATCCCCGCGGGCCAGACCATGCACGGCGTCATCCGCAGTCGCGAGCGCGGGCAGCTCGCCGGTGTCGAGGCGGCTGCCCGGGCATTCACACTGATGGACGAAAGCGTGGAGGTGGCGATTGCCCATCCCGATGGGGCAGCCGTCGAGGCCGGCGCAACGGTGTTATCGGTGAGTGGGCCGGCCCACGCGATCCTGGCGGCGGAGCGTGTGGCCCTCAATCTGCTCTGCCATTTAAGCGGGATCGCCACCGCGACGGCGGCGCTCGTCGAGGCCGTGGCCGATTATCCCGCCCGGATTGCCTGCACCCGCAAGACCACGCCCGGGCTGCGGGCCCTTGAAAAGTTCGCGGTGCGCGCCGGCGGCGGAGTCAATCACCGCTTTGGTCTGGATGATGCGATGCTCATCAAGGACAACCACATCGCCGTGGCCGGCGGGGTGACCGCGGCGCTGGCACGCGCCCGCGCTGCCGCCGGGCACCTGGTCAAAATCGAGATCGAGGTCGATAGCCTGGATCAGCTTGATGAGGCGCTCGCCGGGCGGGCCGACGCCGTGCTGCTGGATAACATGAACCCGGGTGATCTGGCCGCGGCCGTGGCGCGCGTTGACGGTCGCGCCGTGACCGAGGCCTCGGGCCGGGTCAACCGCGACACCGTGGCCGCCGTGGCGGCAAGCGGTGTGGACATCATCTCGGTGGGGGCGCTCACCCACAGCGCCCCCATCCTTGATCTTGGCCTCGACACGCTGCCGGCCGACGAGTGATCAGCCGCCGGCGGCTTCCCCGTAGTAGGGCGCCCGCGGCAGTTTGCCGACCCCGGGGTTGAAGGTGTTGGTCGGGTCGAGCCAGCGATAGAACGCCGCCAGCGCCGGCTTTGCCGGGTACAGATGCCCGACATTGTGCTCCGCCGGGTATTCCGCGCCGCGCCGGTCAAGAATCTCCAGCATCGCCGCTTTGTGGGCGGCCACATCCGCGCCCTTGCGAAAGACGTAATCCTGGTGGAAGACGTTGCAGAAGAAATGCCCGTAGTAGAGCCGGTGGACCAGGTCCCGGGTGATGGATTCGGGCAGTTCCTCGAACCAGTCGCGGTCATTGCGCTCCAGCGCGATATCCAGCGCCAGGATGTCCTCGACCTCGTCGTGGTGGATGGTCTGGTAGCGCACGCCGGCGCCGGCCGCCGCAAAGCGGTGCAGCATGGCCCGCTCGGCCTCGTCGGCGCTGCAGCGGAACCAGGCCTCGGGGAAGCACTTGTCGAGGAAGGCTTCGGTTTCCTCGGCCATGTCGCCGTTGACGCGCAGGATCAGGTGATGCTCGAAGCGATCGCGCCATTCGACCACGCGCTCGGGTAGCGGATCGGGCACCAGCCGGGCAAGCCGCTGGAGGACATGATCGGTAATCGGGGCGGGCAGCAGCGGCAGGCGACGGAAAAACCCGTCGATCCGGTTTTTGAGCGCAAAGGCCTTGGGCAGCCGTGCCGTGCCGAGTTTCTTGATGATCAGAAAGCTATCCTTGCCATAGCGCCGGGCCACGTCGAACAGCTCACGGTGCAGATACTCGGCGGTGATCGGCAGCCGGCTCGCCTCGCGCAGAAAGCGCGCCCGGAACTGTGCGAGCCGGTCGGTCTCGTTGCTGCCAATGTAGTAGGTGCGCACGTCCGACTCCTGCTCGAAGGTGTCCAGTCGCACGGCAAATACCATGACCTTGCCGGCGCTGCCGGACACGCCATAGAGCAGTCGCGGGTCGTTGTTGTAGCGCGCCGCGCCGGGCTCGTCGGCCCCGCGCATGATCGCCGGATAGCCGTCGTCGCTGGCCTTGCCGGCCTGCCAGTCGATGTCCTCGGGCCGGTAGTCGCCGCGCTCCAGGCGATGGAGAATGGCTTCGGGGGTGTCACCCAGGGCGATCCCCAGCTCGTTGATCAGCTCAAGCTCGCCGTTGGCATTGACGCGGGCATAGACCGCCAGCTCGGTGTAGGCCGGCCCGCGGCGGCACAGGGCGCCGCCGGAGTTGTTGCAAACGCCCCCCACCACGGTGGCACCCAGCGAGGTCGAGCCGATCACCGAATGCGGCTCACGGCCGTAGGGGGCGAGGGTCTGGGTAAGCTCGAACAGGGTCGTGCCGGGCAGGGCGATGGCCTGTTCGGCGTCGCCGAGCAGCTGCAGGCCCTTGATGCGCATGGCATTGATCGCCACCGCCGGCCGGTCGTAGTGGTCCTTGGGCGTTGAGCCCTCGGTCAGGCCGGTGTTGGCCGCCTGGGGCACGATGACGGCCCCCGCCTCGACAGCGGCCTGTGTGCACTGCCACAGCTCCACCAGCGAGCCGGGGTGTACCACTGCCACCACCTCGCCGCTGCCCGAGCGATAGCCGGTTCGATAGGGGCGGGTCGCGGTCTCGTCGGTCAGGACATGCTCGCTGCCGGCGATGCCGGTCAGTCGATCGATCAGCGTCGTTGGCTCGCTCATCAGGGGCGTCTCCTCCTCCGCGGGCTCAGTCGGCCCAGCGACCGGCAAAATCCTCGGGCACGTGCAGGATGTCGCGATTCACGGCGTTAATGTCGCGATGGCCGCACAGCGCCATGGTGGTATCCAGCTCCTTGTGCAGCACCTCGAGGGATCGGGTCACGCCTTTCTGGCCCATGGCGCCCAGGCCATAGACCCAGGCGCGGCCGATCATGACACCGTCTGCGCCCAGCGCCAGCGCCTTGAGGATGTCCTGACCCGAGCGCACTCCCGAGTCGAAATAGACCTCCATGCGATCGCCCACCGCCTCGATGATGTCGGGCAGCACGCGGATACTGCTGAGCGCGCCGTCCAGCTGGCGCCCCCCGTGGTTGGACACGACAATGCCGTCGGCCCCCAGATCGGCGGCGCGCTCGGCGTCCTCGCGGTTCATGATGCCCTTGAGCACCACTTTGCCGCCCCACATGTCCATGAGCTGCTTGACCCGATCCCAGTCAAGGGAGTGGTCGAACGCCTCGGCGGTCCATGACGACAGCGAGCTGGAGTCGGTCACGCCCTGGGCGTGGCCGACGACATTGCCGAAGGTACGCCGTTTGGCACCCAGCATCTCCAGCCCCCACGGCACCTTGGTGGCCAGGTTGGCGATGGACTTGATGGTGAGCTTGGGCGGTGCGCTCAGCCCGTTTTTGAGGTCTTTATGGCGCTGTCCCTGCACCTGCAGATCAAGCGTGATAACCACGGCCGAGCAGTTCGCGGCCCGGGCCCGCTCCATGAGCCGGCGCATGAAGTCGTCATCGGACAGGGTATAGACCTGAAACCAGAACGGCCGGGTCGTCTCCGCGGCGACGTCCTCGATCGAGCAGATGGACAGCGTGGAAAGCGTGAACGGCACGCCAAAGTCCTCGGCCGCCTTGGCGGCCAGGATTTCGCCGTCGGCGTGCTGCATGCCGGTGAGGCCCACCGGGGCCAGTGCCACCGGCATGCTCACGTCCTCGCCGAGCATGCGACTGGCGGTGGTACGCCGGGTCATGTCGATGGCCACCCGTTGACGAAAATAGATCGAGCGGAAGTCGCTGGTGTTCTCCTCGAATGTCTGTTCTGTCCAGCTGCCGGTCTCGCAGTAGTCGTAGAACATCTTCGGTACCCGGCGCTTGTAGAGGCGCTTGAGATCGTCAATACAGGTGATGGTTGCCACGGTCATCGACCTCCGCGGTTGGTGAGCATGAATGCCAGCACAACCCCCAGAAAGCCGAGCCAGCCGGCATACCAGAGATTAGCGCCACTGCTGATGATCGCCATGCCCAGTATCCCCGCGGCAATCATGTAGTAGGCCATGGGGATCAGGGTCTTGCGGATCACGTCGCCTTCCCGGCCCAGCAGGCCGACGGTGGCCGACGCCGCGACCACGTTATGCACGGTGACCATATTGCCGCCGGCACCTCCGACCGCCTGCAGCGAGACCACCATCGAGGCGCCGAACGAGCCCAGGCCGATCTGCTCGGCGGTGGAGATCTGGAAGAACGAGAACATCATGTTGCTGATGGTGTTACTGCCCGCCAGAAAGGCCCCCAGACCGCCCACCGTGGGCGCGAACAGCGGCCAGAGCTGACCGGTCAGTGCCGCCACGCCCTGGGCGAGCATCTCGGGCATGCTGGCCACCTGATTGAGGGTGCCCAGCGGGATGCCACTGGCCAGCGACGCCTGAATGGCCGAGACGGTGTCATGCCCATCGGGTGCGGAGTTGATGAACACCTGCACCATGGGCACGGCAAAGATCAGCGCGGAGCCCGCCGACACAATGGTGCGGCCCGCGGTCTTCCAGGCGCGGCCGTAGTCGCCGTGGGTCCACATCTTGTGCAGAAAGTAGGTGATCAGCGAAGTCACCAGCAGCACGAAGCCCGGCAGGTAGAGCGGCTGCGAGGCGGCGGTAATGCCCGAGCCGAACACGTTGGGGATCGACAGCGTGACCGCATCGGCGCGCAGCGCATCGGTGACCGGCGGGATCACCCGGGTGATCACCAGCAGCGCGGCGACGATGATGTAGGGCATCCAGGCCTGCAGCTGCGAGAGCGGCTGGCTTTCATCACGGGTCGGCTGCACCGAGTCCTGCAGCGAGCTGATCCACTCGGGCTGCCAGCGCTCGCGCGGCTCGAAATCGAAGTGGTCCTTGGGCAGGAACCAGCCCCGGCGCGCCGCCGGAATGACAATGCCCAGACCGATCAGTCCGCCGATCAACGCCGGAAACTCCGGACCCAGCAGAGCGGCGACGGCGTAATAGGGCACGACAAAGACGACACCGGCGAAAAGCGCGAACGGCCAGGCGCGCAGCCCTTCGACAAACGAGCGCCTGGCGCCGAAAAAGCGCGTGAGCATGCCCACCATGATCAGCGGGATGAACACACCCACCAGGGCATGGAGCAGGGCGACCTGCATGCCGATCTGGTCGAGGTACTGCGCGTAGGGGATGCCAGCGGCTTCGACCATACGATCGGTGACCGACTGATCCGACAGCCCGGCGTTAACGCCGACGATGATCGGTGTGCCGATGGCGCCGAACGAGACCGGCGTCGACTGGATGATCATCGCCGAGACCACCGCCGCCATGGCGGGAAACCCGAGGGCGACGAGCAGCGGCGCGGCGATGGCCGCGGGCGTGCCAAAGCCGGAGGCGCCCTCGATCAGCGCGCCGAACAGCCAGGCAACGATGATGGCCTGCACGCGCCGGTCGGGCGAGATGTCCTCGAAGCCTTTCTGGATGACACTGATCGCGCCGCTTTCGCGCAGCGTGTAGAGCAACAGAATGGCGCCAAACACGATGAACAGGATATTCAGTGCCGTGACGACGCCGTTAACCGAGGCGCCTGCGACAATATTGAGGTCGGTGCCCCAGAATCCGAGCGCCACCGCAACGGCCACGGCATAGGCAAGGGGCATGGCGTATTTGGCCGGCCACCGCAGCATGACCAGGAAAACGGCGACGGTGATCAGCGGCAGCAACGCCATCAGGACGATCAGTCCAAGATTCATGTGGAGCGCTCTTCCGGTCGATTGCTCGTAATGGGTGAGACGGCGATAGTCTGGACATGTTCACCCGGCGGTGCAAAGAACCCGGTTAGGGCGATCCCTGCATGCTGAAGCCTATGGAGTCGGTTAGAGCGTGCAGCCATGGGTGGTGAGGCGTGGATTGGCGGCCCGGGGCAGAAAAGCAGGGTTCACTCTGGTGGAGCTGGTGATCGTCGTCGCCATCATCGCGATGTCAGGGCGGCGGATCCCGTTGAATGGATAGCCAAACCAGCGGAAACAACGCCTGCGAAGCGGGCGTCGAGCCGTTCCTGCCCGATTTCCATGCGGATCAGGTGGAGAATGGCCAGTGCTCGCTGATCAATACCAGCAGCAAATATGCAACGGCCGAACAGCGTCAGACCCAGCTCGAGAACAAAAATTGCGGCGGGCGACGTCTCCGAGGCGGCAGCAATCTTCACGGTCACCCGATTCCTTCGATCGGAATCCACCCTCCAGGATCAGTACAATCCACGACAGCTCTGTTTTCTCTACATCGAGCAATAGGCGATGCGGCTGGTCCTGCGACGAGGGGTGGCCAGGCCGCGTGCGATGATCAGGCGCTTGCCCAGCGCATTGGATCAATGATGGATTAATGCATGATCGCGGGGGCGTCGCTGATGAGTCGCTCCCGCCCAACCGACCTGTCAGGGAGTGCTGCGATGACTCATGCCCGGAAAACGGCCACCGCCGGCCTGTGGCGCCTGTCCACGGCGCTGTTGCTGTCTGGACTGATCGGCCTGCCCGCCGGCGCACCAGCCCAGCAGGGGCTCGTGGAGGATTGCGAGATTGGCGAGTACGAGTACGAATCCGCGCAGAATCGCATTATGATCAGCGGGACGGCGACCTGCGATGAGGCCCGCCTCGAGCTGACCGTCTACGATGATGCCACCGGCGACGAGCTTGCCAGTAACTTCACCTACATCGCCGATGGTGAGTTCCGCATTACGATGAATGCCCAGCCCACCGAGACCATTTACGTCGAATACACCATCGAGTAGCCACGGCGGAGTCAATGCGGGATGAGCGTCTGAAAGGCGAACATCCCCATGAACGCCAGAACGATGACGATTCCCACGCCGGAGGCCGTCAGGCCTTTGTTGGCGTCGGGGATCATTTCGGCGAACACCATCCAGATCATTGCCCCGGCGGCAATGCCCAGACCGATGGGCAGGAACGGCTCGAACGCCGAGACGAACAGGTAGGCAGGGATCGCCATGAGCGGCTGCGGCAGGCTCGAGAACACCGACCAGGCGGCCGCCTTCGACACCGAGACGCCCCGCGGCACCAGCACCAGCGCGATGGCGAGGCCTTCGGGGATGTTATGAATGGCGATGGCGGTGGTGATGAACACACCCAACTGCTCGCCGCCGCCATAGGCAACGCCCACACCCACGCCTTCGGCAAAGGAGTGGATGGTCATGATGCCGACGATCATCAGCGCCTTGCGGGCATTGGCGCCCTGCAGATCGCCGATATCGGGCGTATCGTGCTGATCCACCCAGCGGTCGGCCAGCACGACCAGCACCAGACCACTGCCAATGCCGATCAGCGTGCGCCAGGCATCAATCGCGTTGCCTTCGGAGACCAGACTATGACTGGCGGCGAGCATCAGTCCGCCGGCGAGGGCCGCGCCCACCGCCAGCCAGCGATTGCCCACCCGATGGGCAATGGCAAGGGGCAGGGCGCCGATCCCGGTGGTGATCGCGGTGATCAGCGCGGCGATGAAAACGGTGAGCAGCGAGACGTCGACGGTCATGATGGGGCGCTCCCGGTGGCGTTAGTTTGGAATAATTCCAGACATTGTAGCCGGGGCGGCGCAACACGCGAGTGACCTAGTCACACAGCGCGTGATGCGCTGCACCGCGCGGATTCGGCCTTACTCAAGCCGAATGAAAAACCCCGGGCCGGTGGACTCGAAGGCTGCACCGGCCTGGCGAAAGGTGAGGTTGTCGGTGAGCGTGTCGTGATAGACCAGATGCGCCTCGCCGTCGGCGCCCGCCGCCGGCGCGAGCACGCGGGGCGCCCGGCCGGTGAGTGTGGTCCGCGTGGGATGCACGGCGGCCAGATCCAGTTCGAAGTTAACCGATGCCAGCGCCTGGCGCAGCGCCTCAAAGCGCTCGCCGGTGCGCAGATTGACGCGATGGAGCCCGCTGAAAGCCTGGGACTCGGTGACCGACAGGTAGTAGGCATCCCGCGCCGTGCGCGAGGTCCGCACCGGGATTTCGCCGTCGATGGTCACCCGCAGACGGCCGTCGATGGTTTCGCGGGAAAAATCCGAAATCTCGACAAAGTCACCGAGGGCGCTCCAGACATCGTCAACCTGTGCGCTCTCGCGGGTATTCAGCGGGCGCTCATGGGCGAACACCGCGTGAAACGCCACCGTGACGTCATTGCCGGCAAGTGCCGAGCGTAGTTCAGTAGTGTTGATGTTGACCTCGACCTCGTCCGCCCGGCACCCGGCGAGCGCAAGGGCGACGACGACCGACAAGAGGATCCGGCGGGCGCCGGCGTGAATCGCTGCGGACAATGGAGACCTCCGTTCATCGTGCACCTTGGGGCGATTGACCGGTTGGACCGCTCGGGTCCCGAGTCGTGCGCACCGTGACTGCCGGGTTATCATAACGTCGCCGGCGGTCAGCCGGTCACGGCCCACTCATCAAGGATGCATGCATTGAGTCAGTTCCCCCCTTCCGCAGTGCTGGCGGACCATGAGCGTGACGCGGTGCTTGCGTTCACCCGCGGCGTGTTCATGCTCCCCGATCACAGTCCCCATGGCCCCGATCACTGGCAGCGGGTGCGCCACAACGGCCTGCTGCTTGCCGCACAGACGGGCGCCAACCCCCGGGTGGTGGAGCTGTTCGCGTTTTTCCACGACAGCTGCCGCGAGACCGATGGCTGGGATGTCACCCATGGCCCGCGGGGCGCCGAGCTTGTCCGCGAGCACTACGCGGCGGGCGATTTGCCGGCCAGCGCGGCCGAACTCGAGCTGATCGTGACCGCCTGCGAGGGCCATACCGTCGAGCGCACCCACGCCGATGCCACCATTGCGACCTGCTGGGATGCCGATCGGCTGGATCTGCCGCGGGTGGGCATATCGGTCAACCCGGCCTATCTGTGCACCGAGGCGGCCCGGCAACCGCCCGTGATCGCCGCGGCCGATGCCCGCGCCCGTCGCCGGGAGATCGGGCCATTCTAGGGAAGTGGCGATTGGCGCTGGTGGCCCTGCTGGGCGGGCTGGCAACCAGCGCAGGGGCCGATTCGGCGCTGCAGCTATCCGCCGATGCACTGCGCAAGGCACCGGCGGCGCCATCCAACGAGCTCAGCGTGCACGCTCCCACGCCCCATCGGTTGATCGCCGCCGACGGTACCGCCCTGCCGCTACGACGCTGGGGGCCGGCGCCGGAACACGAGCCCGGCCCGCAAGCCATCGTGCTCGGGCTCCATGGCTTTAATGATCATGCCGGCGCCTTTGCGGCCACGGCGGCGGCACTCGTGCCCGAGTCGATCGCGGTCTATGCCTACGATCAGCGCGGCTTCGGGGCAAGCGCCTCGCGCGGGCACTGGCCGGGCGCCGGCGCGCTGGTCAGTGATGCGCGTCGGGCACTGGGCGCGCTGCAGCGGCGCTATCCGCAACGGCCCCTGATTGTGATGGGTCTTAGCATGGGCGCGGCGGTGGCCATGCTGGCGCTGCATGACTACCCGGCGCTCGATCTCGACGCGGCGGTGCTGGTTGGCCCGGCGTTCTGGGGGGAGGCGTCGATGCCCGTCTACCAGCGGCTTGCCCTGTGGACCGCCGAGCAGGTCGCGCCATTGCTTAGCGTGAACAACGAGTGGATCGGCATCGAGCCCAGCGATGATCCCGCGGTGCTGCGGGCGCTCGAGCGCGATCCACGCTGGATTGCCGCGCCGACGGTCAAGGCGATCGCCGGGGTGAGTGATCTCATGGACCGGGCGCTGCGACGGGTACCGGGTTTTAACGGCCCGCGCACGCTAATCCAGTACGGCACCGCCGATGAAGTGATTCCGCCGGCAGCGGTCTGTGATCTGCTCCGGGCCTTGCCCGCCGACGCCCCCTGGCGGACCGCCCTTTATCCCGATGGTTATCACATGCTCACCCGCTACACGCAGGCCGAGACCGTGCTCGAGGATCTGCAACGGTTCATCGTGGCGCCGGGCAAGGCGCTGCCCTCGGGATCGGAGCTATCCCCGGCCGACGCCCGTGACACGGTCTGCGGGCTGGCGGGCCGCTGACGCGGTGCCGGTCAGAAACGCTCGGCGCGCAGGACCTGGCAATCCGTCACGCTGACCACCCCGATATGGCGGTCGACGACCTCGAAGGCGGCATCCAGTAGCGGATCCACCCGCTCGGGCCGGACAATGCACACGACATTGACCATGCCGCCCATGCGGCTGACCTGGCCTTCGCCGCTCCAGTGCCCGGAGCGGCCCGATCCGCCCAGCACCGGCAACACGCTGAACCCGGTGACACCGGCTTTGATCAACGCCGCGCTCAGGCGCTCTTCCATGATCGATTCGATGATGATCTCGACGCGCTTTGCCTCGTGGGTCTGCATGGCATCAGCCTCCGGTCAGGGCCTGCGATAGCGCCAGGTAGATGGGGATCCCCAGCGTTAGATTGAATGGGAACGTCACCCCCAGCGAGAGGGTGAGGTAGATGGACGGGTTGGCCTCGGGCAGCGCCACGCGCATGGCCGCCGGTACTGCGATGTACGACGCCGAAGCCGCCAGCGTCATGAACAGCAACACGCCGCCGGGGCTCAGCCCCAGGGCCAGACCGGCCCCCAGCCCGAACAGCGAGCCCACCAGCGGCATCACCACGCCAAAGGCGAAAAGCCCGGCGGTGAGCACGGACCGGGCCTCGCGAAGGCCGCGACCGGCGACCAGGCCCATGTCCAGCAGGAACAGGCAGAGCACGCCCTGGAATGGTTCTTCGATGAACGGCGCGATCATCTGCATGCCCTCATCGCCGGTGATCCCGCCGATCAGAAATGAGCCCACCAGCAGCACGATGGAGCCGTTGAGCAGGATCTCGCGGACCAGACCTTCCTCCATCGCGCCAGCCTGCTGGCCCGAGCGCGCGATAATCCACAGCGCCGAGAGGATGGCCGGGGCTTCCATCACCGCGGCAACCGCCACCATGTAGCCCTCCGGCGACAGGCCCGCCGACTCCGCCACCGAGGTGGCGGCGACAAAGGTCACAATCGAAATCGAGCCGTAGTGCCCGGCCACGGCCGCCGCATCGGTTACCGACAGCCGCGACATCACCCGCAACAGCCCAAAGGCAATCAGCGGCAGCACGAACGACAGGATGATCCCCGCGATCAGTGACAGCACCAGCGTGGCATCCACGCCGTGGTTGGCCACGCTCGCGCCGCCCTTAAAGCCGATGGCAAAGAGCAGATAGATGGATAGCCCCTTGGCGATCGCCTCGGGGATGGAAAGATCCGATCTTGCGAACGCTGCGGCAACGCCGAGCACAAAGAAAAGGATGATCGGCGATGTGAGGTTGTCCGCCGCCAGCGCCAAAGTACCTTCCATACTGGCCTCGTGGTTGGTCCCGTGTAGTCGGTTGTGTGGATGGGTCGGACCGAAGCGTACCCGATTCCCCGGTGTTCGCCCATCGATGGGGGGTCTATCGGGGCGGTAAGCCCCGCGCGGCGGCATCCGGTTTGCGGGTCTTCCGGGCGCACAGGCCGGATCGGATGCGATAGTATCGAGCGGATGTGGATACAGCGAACCATCGAACTCAGCCGCTCGCGCGGGTTTCACCTGATTACCCGCGATGTCCTCGGCGCCGTGCCCGAGCTCGAGGATGTCGCCGTGGGGATGTTGCAGGTGTTCATGCGCCACACGTCGGCCTCACTGACGATCAACGAGAATGCCGACCCGTCGGTGCGCACGGATTTCGAGACGGGCATGAACCGTCTGGTGCCCGAAGGGCCGGACGGATATACCCATACGATGGAGGGGCCGGACGACATGCCCGCGCACATCAAGGCAAGTCTGATGGGGCCGAGCGTGCAGATCCCGGTGACCGATGGCCGCCTCAATCTCGGCACCTGGCAGGGGATCTATCTCTGCGAGCATCGTGATCGGGGCGGACCGCGAACGCTCGTTCTCACGCTCATGGGCGCGTCATGACCGCCGATCGATTGCCCGTGATTTCGATGTCTCGGGCGCTCCGGGTGCCCGGTTCAACGAGCTTGCGGGCCTCGTCAGCAAAGCTCTGATTGAGCGCGACGAATTGGTCACCATCGGCATGGACCCGCTCGCCGAGGTGGTTGGCTGGCGATTGTCGCCACTCGGGCTGAAGGGGCATCGCCGGTGTATTCTCCCTAACGGGAATTCCACGGAAGGATTGACACCCCTGCGAAGCGAAAACACTGACAAATCAGGCAGTTGAAAGATGCAGTATATGGGTCCGTAAAGGCGTCCAATATCGGCAGGGAGGCCGGCAGCAGGGTTTTACGCTGATCGAAGTCGTGATCGTCCTCGCCGTGCTGGCATCAAAGGACAGTTAGGCGATGTGGGGTGATTATGACTGTAACGATATCGGAACAGCGGGCACGGGCTTTCAGGGATTCGAGATAGGTTTATCCTGGGGCGCGGATAATCCATGTGATCATAAAGCTTCCGACCCCTCCGGCGGTGATGAAACCGACGCCCGATTCACGGTTCCGACCTATTCGGAGGGTCAGGTAGGCACTAAGGTCTGCTACGTCGTTGATCGATGAGGGAATGTAACGGCCGCCATGACGAGCTTCTCGAACTGCTGGCCCTGATACGCTTATCGGCGATTAGGAATAATGCAGAATCAAGTGACGAACGACTGATTCCAAGCCTTGAGGTAGCGCCGTTCAGTCGATACGCCACGTCTGACGTAATCGTTGGATTGCTCCGACACGAAATGCCGCACTTGCCGAGTTTACTGGAGTTGGAGGTCATCGAATCCCGCCAACTTTAGGAGTAACTCGTCATGAAGATCCAACAACGCTTTTGGCAGATCTCTGCTTTTCTATGCCTCGGTTTGACCGGTACGGATGCACTTGCCGAAACACCTAATTTTCGATACTCAGCGTTGTCTGTCGCTGCCAATGTGATTGGTTATGACGATGACGTTGTGGTCAGGCGCGAAGGTGGAGCGGGAGCGGTAGTTCGCTTTTCGGGCGTCGCAGGTGCCTCGGTGTCCGGGGTCCTGCAAATCCGCGACAATCTGCTGTTGAGCGTCGGCGGGAGTGCCGTGTCAGATGAGGGGTATGGCGTCGAGATCGAAGAGTCTGCGGGGTCCCTCGGGGTTGGGTATGTAACGCCCATCGGCTCAGCGACGGACGGCATCGTTGCGCTGGATTTTATCGATACCGAGGTGCAGATCTGCAACCTGTCCCGCTGTGTGAACGTCCAGGACTCCGGCTATGGGGCGTCCGCCGGTGTCCGGCGGTGGATGACCGACAGTATCGAGCTCAATGCCAACCTGTCCTACACGGACCTTGGCGACCTGGGTGATACAACATCCGCTGGGGTTGGTGGCGCGTACTGGTTTGATGGCCATTCTTCGATCACCACGTCAGTGAGCCGTAGCTCTGATGCCACCGGGCTGTCGCTCGGTTATCGGTACACATTCTAGCCAAGCGGAATGGTTTGACCGGGGAGCACCAAACTCCCCGGTCCGTTTCGGTGGGAATGCGCGCTACAGTTTGCCGATGTACTCCATTTCAGAGCGCAGGGATGTGGGCACGTCCCTGACCAGCGCCACTTTCATGGTCCGATTACCCGATTTGTCGAGGCTCACGTTATCGCCCAGTGAGGTATCAATCGAGTCGGGGCTCAGGTTGTACATCGCCCCCGTCAACGGGTCGACGACCAGCCATCCGATCAGTCCACCAAATACCAGGTTGCCGGCCACGTACCAGCCATTAGGTCGGGATTCGATACGTACCTCTCGGGATTCGAATCCCGCCTTGCTGACATCGACTGTGTAGGTTTTACCCCCAAAATAGCTGCCATCGGACTTGGCCAGCTGTACCGTAATCGGTGTCGTGCCCGAGTGAACTTCCTTGCTTGTCTCGTCGGTAATGGTGATTTGCGCCTCGTCGGGGGAGCTATTGATGGTGACGGCCTGCTCGCGCTCGCCGACAATGGACGCACAACCGGTAAGACCAATCGTCAGGGCGAAG